>Ga0315913_1005923_pt1 | contig 14816 bp, 5 predicted proteins | sample MpolsnodulesMG_FD_207736 | JGI IMG/M metagenome (GOLD analysis project Ga0315913, IMG submission 207736) | Medicago polymorpha root nodule microbial communities from Los Angeles, California, United States - small nodules | ecosystem: Host-associated > Plants > Roots > Nodule | place: USA... | reverse complement strand
TGTCTTAGCTCTGGCTTTCAAGACTGATGTTGCAACCGTTCAAACTTTGAAGAAAGGATTTTCTTCTTAAGGATTATGATAATGGCTTGAACATGTGAACTTTCTTTCAATATTATATTGCTTTTTTTTTTCTTTCTTCCTGTTATAATGATAATTCAGTGATTTTTTTTTATATAAAGTTGTGAGATTTGAAATGGTTGATGTAACTATTTCTGTTATTGTATTCACCTGAAATAATAAAAGGCTTAATTGCAGTTTTAGTCCTTCTATTTTCACTTTCTTGGATAATTGGTTCCCTATTTTAAAATTCGACAATTTTGGTCCCTCCATCATATTTTTGAACTATAAAAAAAATGTGATGTGATAAATTTTAAACATCGTGGAATGTGATCTGAAGATGAAAAAAAATCAACATCGATGAAATTGTAATAAAATTCCCTTAAAAACTTCATTGAAAACATATCATATCACAATATTTTAGACAAAATATGTGACAAAGGAACCAAAATTATCAAATTTTAAAATAAGGAGACCAATTTCACAAAATGATAAAAATAGGTGGACAGAAACTGTAATTAACCCATAATAAAAAGATGTTATGACTTATGTTACCAATTAATATTGTTGATATTAATTGTCAAGAGAAAATTCACCTACACATTATCATAGCATCAAGTTGTTTATTTTCATGAGAATTCTGCCTCAAATTGCTTAGAAGGAGAAACATCGATCATTTTAGAAATTGGTAACACCACTATTTTTTTTAACCCTTGATTTCTTTTATTTATTTCGTATGGTTGAAAATGTCATGGATATGGTTATCTCAGTGTAACAGATCATGCCCGTTTTTATCATTTAGTTGCCACATACTAAAACGGTATTAAAACCCAACAATTATCCGAAAATATATTTATAAAGAAACAATATTCGCCTCTTCATCGTGCGTCAAACCCACCTTTCACTTTCTCACACCAATACACAAAAAAAAAACCTCGAACTCGTAACTGAAATGGACCAGCACAAACCGACCCGTCCCTGCCGCCGCCACCGATACAACCACCAGCAATTCAAAAGTAAGGCTTCTCCATTAGGCCCTCCCGGTCCCATCGGAATCCTCGCCGCCTTGCCGGAAAATGAAGAATCTTTCGACACCAGAAACGTCCATGAAGCTCCGGTCTCGGTTTCTCTATCCACATCCGTGTCCTCCAATTCATCATCATCATCAAGACCTATTCTTATTATCCATAGACTGTCGCCAGACCGAACTCCATCATGGTCATCTCCGGTATCGATTGAATTCTACCATTCCATGCCGATTGACATTCCGATTAGACCGAAACCTCAAAACCTTTCATATTAATTAAGACAAACCTAGTCATCCTAAAAAACTACATTGCCATTATGCTATTGACTCAGCTACGCGCCTCCGTCTATCTGACACCGATTTGTAACGTCCACTCCAGCCAACAATCATCTGAGCAAATGTACTATATAGGCACGTATCATCGTTCACTTCGCTTAGTACTATATATGTTTTACAATTTTCCCTATGTAATTTCCATCCTTTTATAAAGAATATTTTTGTTGTTTTGACTATGAATCTTTGGTTTATTGTGTGTATGATCATTCACTTCACTTCTCTTTTTCTCTATGCATGCTCTTCTCTAATCTCTACTATGAAAATTATTGCTGGAGAAGCATAAAATGAAAAAGGCTTCATTATTCTTTCATCGCTGCATGAGAGGTCGAATTTTCCAGGAAAGTTTCTAAAAAATAGGTAATCAATACTTCTACTCCAGCCTATTTGTTTTGTAAGTTACAAAATGGAATAATACAACAAATCATTTAATCATAAAATTGTGGAAAACTAATCACGGTCCAACTAAGAGCTTTTTTATTATTTTTTGTATCCACCTTTATAATTTTTTATTTTTGCAAAAATTTCATAAAGTCCTTTTTAATCTTATACATCCATAAAGTACTTTGAAATCTTAAAATTCTGTGTTATAAATCCATTAAAATCCAAAGTTCAAATCCTTGTAATTAAAAAGTCTTTAAAAAATCCTAAAAGTCATTACAATCATACAAAGTCTTTTAAAATTGTCAATACTTTTTTTTTCTTCCAAAAATAATCTTTTAAAATCCTAATCTAGTACACTTGTATTGTAGGTCTTTACATCCAGATCACATTTGTTGTAACATGCTCGCGCCGGTCTAAATTATAAGTAAATTTTCACTTTTTAAATTAATTGAATAAATGTTGTATATGATCCATATTATAGACCATATATATATTTTTTGTTAAATATATATTATTTATTTAATGAACTTGAAAGTGAAAAAGTTGTTTAAAATTGAGAGGGAAGAAGTATACTATAAGAAAGGTTCTCTTAAATTTTAATTTGTTGACACAACCAATAAGCTTTTTACCGGACACTTGTTTGTGTTTTCAAAAGGACTTGTGCATTTTCAGCTCAATTTTGATACTTAAAGATCTGCTCTGCCTCTTTCTGCCTTTGGTATTGATATTGTTGGAACGGTTTCAATTCCTAACACATTGATCAGCATTCAGCCCTACCATAGTACCATTGATGATAGTGGCCTCGCTTTGAAGAAAGGATTTGCTTCTTAAGGATTATAATAATTGGTAGAATATGCAAACATTGAGGATTATAATATTGTCTCAACTTCTTGTTATTTTATAACAACTAGTCGAGATACCCGTGCCACAACACGGGTAGCGCGGCGAATATTAATTAGTTGATATAAATGTAATTAGTTGGATAGATATGATACTAAGTTAAAACATATATGAAAAGGGTAATACTTTATAGATGTATATGCAGAACAAATTACATATGAATAACTTTATAATGGCAGTAACTAATTTTAACTATTGTCACATATATTTTTGTTAATATATGTTCATTTGCATACAACTCTTGTTAAACTTCATAAACATGGGTATAATGACATATAATTCATATTATCACACGCGCGTGCGCACACATACACACATATAGCAAGCCTACTCCCACTTGTTTATTACTAAAAGACCAATTATATATGTTGAAAATCTATTTTAAGCGGAGGTTATATTTGTAAATTTGATTTGAAAATTTGATTTGAAAAATAAATAACTCTCCTTCATGCAATCATTTGGTTGAACCTTCTCTGATGAAAAGCCATGGTCACTATGTACTCCTGGTCCTCTGAATGATATCATTTCAAAACTTATGGCACAATTAAATGGAGAACGATTTTATATATCCAATTTAAGGCGAAGATTACATTCTCAAAGGATCTGAGATTCTCAATTGAAGAAGCAGTTTCATGTTTTTTTCTGTGAGTACGGATCCTCTCCTTCAAACATGTTTACAGCTTCCCTCAATCATGTATATCAACCCTTTGATACATCGTACAACTTGCAGATGAGAGAACATGAACAAAAGTTACCACAATAATTATCACTCACTCTAAATCTCCAATTTCACCCAACATGGAAATCAGACTCTCTTCCTTTTCGCCGATTCATCTCCACTCAAAATTCATCGTCTCCAAGAACAAGAAACAACCCAATCAACCCCTCATATTTCTTATACTCAGACCCGGTTCCTCTTCACATATTAATCTACACTATCAACCCCATTGCTGACAAATAACCCTTAATGGTAATACCTTAATTGTCCCAAAAGTTAAAGAAAAATTCTCACTTTTCATATACCCTAGAACAATAAAACTGAAGAGAGACATTGCAACAGTAGTTACTAAAACAATAAAACTGACAACCTAAGAAAAAAGATTACTGACATAGAAACAAAATTTCACAAACAAGCAAAATCCAATCAAGAGAAATGGAACCCAAGGAAAGTTGGGAATTAGAAGGAGCTTGAAGAAAAAAAATCACTTAAATGAACACATGAAAGTTGGGATTTTTTGCGTACATGTCGAGAAAGCTGCAAAACAAAGAAATTTATTGGTAAGATCCAAGGATTCATCTTATATGCATAATAAAATTTGTTTAATTTTGAAAAGAACCAAAATATGGAAGAAAAAAAACAATTTCTTATTCGGTATAGAAGTCTTTTTCCTCTTGGGAGGGGAACAACAGCTGGAAACAGCTGCTAATACCCCGTAAGCTGAGGAGCGAAAGCAGAGAAATTCTTTCTCTTCCAAACAATTTTGTTGTGCTACCGTTAATGGTTGTGCTTTTATCTTGCTGCCGTTAGATTAATTTAATGGATATGATGTAGTGTTGAGGGGATTGAGACAAAAACAAGATTGAGAGGATCCAGATCCGTTTTTTGTAAATTAAAAAAATAAAATAAAACTCACAAAATTATATTTTAAGTGAAATTGACAAAACTATCATTTAATTTCTAATGACTTAAAATAGTGGCAGTTTTATTTCAATGTCTAATGATTATTTTCTCTCACACAATTTTCAATGCAACTTTAAGTTTGTTTTTTTCTTATAAAATAAGGGCAGTTTAGTAAAAGTGTTATGTCTAATGATTATTTCATTCTATTCCTTAATATGTTTGCAATTGGCTAAAGCGACACTCATTTTAAAACGGAGGGAGTAGTAAAAAACATTAAAAACAAATCCATAAAAATCTTCTTCTATTGTTGATTTTTATGATTTAATTTTCAATAAATCATAAAACTATGTTGTTGATTAATGAAGAAAAAAATGTTCTTTTTCGATATTAAATCCTTCAAAACCATTATGTTTGCTTAATCAAAATATGAAAATTAGTTTGAATTTAAAGGAAATGAAAGGAAGTTAGCAACACTACCATTGTTTGAAGAAAAATGGTCATCATGATTGTATTTCTTTTGTAACATGTTAAATCTACAAAATAAAAATGCAGGAAACCAAATATTGGTAGAAAATATGAGTTAGTGACGATAAATTGAATAAATGATTAGATGAGAGAGTAAGGACGAGAAAGAGGAAAGATGAAAAAAGAAGAAAATGAGTAAATGATAGAAAGATGAAATTGTAAAGAAAAAGAAGAGAGGGAAATTTTGAGTGAAATTTGAATTTGAAATTCAAATTAGTCAAAAGTTCTCAAGTTAAAAAGTTGAAAATCTGAAAAGTTACTTTTGGTTGTTAAAATATCGAATATGCCCTTTAACATATAAGTTGAAATGAGGTTAGATCAGGGATATTGTAAGTCAAATTTTTTGAAAAAGGTGTTTTTATCAGTGGATAAGTCCAAAATAGACTTAACTTTGTGAAAAAAAAACTTTGGTGAAAAAAGGGGCATGGGTAGTTAAGTATTTTTGGCAGTAACTTGCTATCATATATTGTAAGTAGATAGATAGATAGATAGATTCAAGGTGGCATTTAGGGTGGGTGAAGCAAAGAGTTTCCCACTATGGGAAAATTACTTTTTGACCACTAGATCAAATAGAGAGCAGAGTTTTATCATGAACCCTCAACACCATATCTAACCACCCATCTTATACAAACTCATTTCCCTACTTTCTCCCCACCAGGTACCTCATCGCAAAAACCCTTTTCATAATTAGAAAATCCATTGTACAGAGATACACATTTTAGCATGGTTCATACATTGAAAACCATTTTCATAAATAGACATGAAGAAATCCATAAGCCACCTCTATGTTCAGAGGTGCAAGCGAAATGCGGCAAGATCTAAAAAATTGTATTGTAAATTTATATTTTTGGTTGATTTGAATTTCTTTCTTTTTTTTTTTAGATTCAACCAGGTTTATAATTTATTTGTTAATTTCTTAACTTTAGGTATTCCTATAAAACAATGATGGTTCATGACTTCAAGAACAACTAATTAAATTTAGATACTCGCACTACAGAACTTAATTCACATATTGTGAGGGTTACTTTTGTTTGCATAATAATGTTGAGCATGATAATTCCAACGAAACAGGGTTTTCACCTTATTGTCCGCGGTGGTGGAGGACCGAAGGTAACAGTCGGAGTTGGGGATGGAAAGAGGAGGTCTGCTGAGGTGGTGGGGGAAACGGGAAAGTTGTTGTAGAAGATGAGTGGTTAGATATAGTGTTGAGAGTCCACGATAAAAATGTGTTCTTTACTTGATCTAAGGGTCAAAATTAACTTTTCCATAATGGGAAACTCTTTGCCTCACCCACCCTAAATGCCACCTAGATTCAATGATTGCTTTTGAAAAGGTTGTGAGATATGAAATGGAATAGGAGATATAATATATAATTAAAATATTTATAACTTGACTTTTTGACTTATTTTTTAGACAAATATGCAGCGAGTGTTGAATTTTATTTTTGTAATACAATTATTCTTGAGTATTTTTTTGGTTGAATTAATTTTAGGGATTTTTTTATAAATAACACAACAAAATATATTAATGATGTGACACAATCCTATAGTTTATTGTGTAATCTAACTTTACATAGAGTCGGTGTATCATAATTAAACTCAATATTATAATTTTTTGTTGAAAGAAACTCCACAACACAACAAAATGTTAGCAGGCCACTAACAATTTTATTATATTATATATATTTTTTTTGATTTTAATTATATTTCTTTTTTTCTTTCAAAAATAAAATATATTTTTTACTTTTATGATAATTAATTATACAATTTGTGATTTTTTTCCATGCAGGTTGAATTTGTGATTTTTATTATTTTTTAATGTTATTTTTCATAATAGTAATAGAATAAAGGGTTAATAGGTCTTTACCCCCTGTAATATAGGTCATTTCTGGTTTTTCCCCCTGTAAATTTTATTTTTTGATTTACCCTCCTGTGAAATATTTTTGTTTTGATTTACCCCCTTAATAGGCCAAACAAAAACCAATTTTATTATTTTTTTTCAAGAAGAGGTTGAATTTCATGTATACTTAGACATAGTTAAACAATCATCAATTGATGCTACATTACATGTAAAATTTGTTGTAAATGTTAAGAAGACATGTCATATTACGTATATTTAGACATTTTATTGATTGCAAACTATCAATTTTCAGCCTTTACGGTTAAAAAAAATTGTTAAAAGAAAAATTATGAAATTGAAAATAAAAAAAAAAAACTTTAAAATAAACAAAATCAACAAAGTAATCATCGCCCATTAATTACTCAATCTTCCCAATAAAACTACGTTACATTTTTACGCCGCCTCAACCTACCTTTCTCTTTCACATCAATCAATAAACAAATAAAAAGAGCAACAGGATTAAAAAAAACCTCAAACCCTAACTCTCAAATGGATCTTCACAAACCGACCCGATTCCGAACCCGCAAATTCCTCCCTACCAAGGCGGAGCGTTTCCTCGGCGTCCAACCTCACGCGCCGCCGTCGTTTAATAATTCATCATCCCTCGAACTCAACGAAGACGACGTCGTTTTCGATATCGACTATTCGCACCCCTCTTCTTCTTCACCTTCTATTCCCACCCCCATCTCCAACCATAATCGCCACCACTACAATCACCACCAATTCCAACGCAAATCTTCCCCCTTAGGCCCTCCCGATTCCTTCGGTCTCCTCGCCGTCTTGCCGGAAAACGAAGAATCTCCCGATGCCGGTGACTATTCCAACCTTCTCAATGATGCTCCCGTCTCGGCTTCATCTTCCTCAAATTCATCTCCCTCATCCAAACCTATGCTCATCGTTCAACGCCCTCCCGACCGAACACCGTCATGGTCCTCACCGGCATCAGATAAGTTCTACCATTCAGCACCGATGAACGTTCCAATGATGTCTTCCGCAATGGCGAATCGCGCAAGGCGGTACGCAGAAGAAGATGCACGGGCTTTAAATGAGGAAGAGGAATTTCGAAGCACGATGCCACCACATGAGTATCTTTCAAGGCAATTGGATTTTTCGCCGATGCATTCGTGTTCGTTGTTTGAAGGTGTTGGTAGAACCCTAAAAGGAAGAGATATGCGTCAAGTTAGGAATGCTGTTTTGAGCCAAACAGGTTTCTTTGATTGAAAGCTACTGAATTTTGTATTTTTTTTTTGTTTTTATTCTCAACCTATGAATTTTGGTTGGGAAATTGCATATGCATAGAAACCCTAATCAATGGATATGAAATTGAAGACTTGGTCAATAATTTTGCTTAGCATTTTTTATGATAGAAGTGAATTATTTCAATTTTATTACTTGTTTGTTGATGCTTGTTATAATAGAAATTGTTGTGGTTTTTGGAGAATTTATGTGAATTATAGAAATTCATGTTGAAAAAGGTAAACTTAGTCCTTATGACATTGGAACTGGGCATAGTAGCTTTGCTTTTGGATATTTTGTAGGAAAAATTAATCTTTACATGTTTTCTGGATGATTTAGGAACTGGGCGTTATTTATAAATACTTTCCAAACACGATATATAAGATACAATTTCCTTTTTTTAAATCATTTTTTCTATCTCCTTGGGAGAACATCAACACTAATGCAGGTTGTATTGTATACAGTGTCGTTTTTGTGTGTTTAAATAACGCAACTCATATATTAAATAGTTGAGGATAAAAAAAATTGGTGTCTAAATCTTATTGACACAAGTCAATTTGATTGTGTTGGCTATTTATAGGATAGGGAATGGCAACAAACATAAGCCTGTGTATTCATTTTGTGTAGGTTAGGAATGACATAGATCATAGATGGAGATTGGATTGTAGAAGATAAGTAAACCTTGAACCTTTCAAATCCTTTTAATGTCCTTTTTTAGTATCTTGATGATCCATACTTTTAAGTTTAAATGTGTTGAACTCTGTTCCATTTAGACTTACGTAGCTTGAAAAATGGAAACACATTACCTTGGACTTTTCAAGATAGGGAGCTTTTTATCTTCCAGACTCGTTTAGTTCATATACTTACATACTCAATATCGGCGACTTTCAAAAGCTAATGAGCCTGCGTGCCTTCTAATGGTTCATCATGCGCATTGGACTGATCAAATTGGATAACCAATAGTTGAGTCCGGAGAACCTAGCTTCGGTTCAGCTGACAAAAAGGCTCAAACATAATATTATTATGTCATGCAATCATAATGTCAGAGAGAACGTACGTCATGCAAAAATACTACCCTATAAATTCAGAAATTGATAATAAGTTTAGCACACTAAGGTTCCTCCGTGAACCTTGTTAAACAGTCATACTGACATCGAGGATTTTCCTCAATTAAACCACTAAGGTCAAGCTAACAAGAAATATTTATTATCATACTCTTGATAATAGGTACGAATTTGAATGTACCAACCCGAGTTCAATTTTTGGGAGACATTTTAAACATATTCTTTGTCCCCTCAAACCAACAAATTTTTTTTCTCTTTATTTCTTTTGTGAATTGTGGTATATTGAGTACGGAAAATTACGTGAGAGAGATAGAACAGAAAAAATGGAGAAAGAAAATTGTGTGTGTGAGAGAGAGAGAGAATAATTCATCTCCAACAAAAAATGCACACATACCGTCACAAATTGCTGTCCGCACGAATTAGTATTACTGTTCATTTATCTAAATATAAGTTTGAAAAACATGTTATGTGAGAATTATCAACACACATACTCAATCATCAAAGTTATTTGTTGTGTCGTCTACTATTGGAGTCTAGCACAAGTGGTTGGTGTGCACTTTGTGTGAGTATTGTAAACCCCGGGGTACCGAGTTTGATTCCTACAGATAAAAAAAATCTGCTGTGTCTTTTTCCAATCCACAAATTTAGCTTTTTTACTGGCTATATCTTCAATATATGAATTCAACTTAATCTTTGCCCATTCTCAGCATTTTTCATCAATTAAAATGATGGCAGACATTATTCACCCAAAAAAAAATGAAGGCAGACATATTTACTAGTGTTCGGATCCTTGTTCTGTAGTTAACTCTTGAACTATATACACAGATGATGTTTTACTCCTGTAATAGGTTTATGTGTGCTAGATTTTATTTGATTTACGCACCCTGTTTTCTTGTGTTCGGGAGTCATTTTTTCCTCCACTTTCTTTTTTATCATCTGTTTGATATTTGTTTTAAAACATGGAAGGCTTCTCTCTGACTGTCCCTTATCTTTAGGGGGTATACACACTTTCATACAGCATGCAAATGAAGTAGCATGCACAGCAGAGATGCCAGAAGAAAGTGTAATAGCTTAGTGAAAGATTCATAAATTTTTCTTAGACTTCTTATTGTTGAAAATGTAATGACTTTTGGTTCTAATCTGTTGTGCTTCTGGGCAGAAGGCAGAAAAAAAGTGGTTGCATAATGCAATGCAATTGCTTTCATTTTGATTTGTGTGCCTTTTAATTGTTAGTATCTTTTTGCTTTTTCTCTCATAACTCAAATAGTAACAAATAGTTGAAAATTCAACCCCAAACGACATAACCACTATGACACCAATCACAAAAACAAACAGAACCTTAATAGTGAAATGATTGTTCTTCCGATTTTGAACAGAACCCTTTCATCCCATGACAGGTTGCTCACAGTATACAAGAAGTTAAAAGTTGGAATGTAAGAAAGGAGAGAAGGCTGAACGGTGCATCAGTACATGGCAGTTGTTTGTAGCCTTGAATTATCTATTCAAAAGTGGTTACAAGTTGCAACAAGCGGATATAATAGTGGAATCTGAATGTCTTCCGTCTTCATTGGGCATTTTGGTTCTCATTTATGGTTTAGAAATTGGGACTTAAGCTCTTCAATTTTATATTAGTGTTGTATTATTATAACAAGGGCTTATGTGTAGTTTCTTTCTTTGAGCTGGGGTTGTTCTGTTGAAGGTCAATTCTGGATGTGTGGTATGGGGAAGGTGATGCGCCTGTTCTGAGCCCTGTTTAATTTCCCAGCAATGTTGATGTAAAACTGATATTTTTCCTTTCAATCTAGCTTTAGGAAGTTATTGATTGCATTGCCTTAACCATTCCTAGAAGTTGAGGAGTATGAGTGTCGGTTCGTAGGGTGTGTGAGTGTCAAGTTCGATTCTTCCGGATAAAAATGGCTAGTGTGTGATAACTAGTGATGCTAGAGCTAGGTTAATGAATAAAAGCTTGTTAGAAAAACTTGGTGTTTCAATGATAGGCATCTCACAACCAAAGAAGTTTTGGAAGATTTCCATCAAAAGATGATCTTCAAAAGATTATATCAAAATATTACTATTAGAAGTGTATCAACGTCTTGTGTTACAAACGTTACAAATGTGGTCCTTCAATATTAAGTGACGATATTGATCTTACATTTGACTTGGCACACGAGAGATCAATCAAAACAAAAATAAAACGAAGGATCAAGTTAAGCCTAGGATTTTTTATTCGTTCGAAAGGATCATTTTTCCCCAAATTCTCCATGACTTTCACCTTGTTACAAACTCGACATCCATCATTTTCTGTGTCAATATGTGCTCATCAATCAAATCTCAAATATGTATTTTAATTAGAACCCCTTTCATGATATCTTAACACTTTTTTCTCTATCGTCTAATCATGAAAGATGCAATAATGACTTGATTAGTTGATTACCAAAAATAGAGGAATTGGTAATCAATGCAAGTGCAGATGAATCAGTACCGACCCAACATATGTTGAGACTTAAATCGAAATAGTATCTATTTATCATTAGAACCACTGTGACGGCATAGTTAGTAACACATGTGAAACATTTTTTTTTTGAAAGAACATGTGAAACATGATTATTTTTTTTGTGGTGGCCGGTATTTGAACTTTAGACCTTGCATATACTATACATTGTCTTTACCAACTGAATTAAGCTCACGAGGACATGTGAAAAATGATATAGTATAATATTAAATGATGTCTAATTTGAGCATAGCAATATAACAAAAAAGTTATATTATTTGAACAACAATTTGTAAGACAACTTATGGTATAACCATAAATTTACAAAGAAAATGAAGTATTGAGACAAAAATAAAAACAATAGAGAGAAAGTAAAAATATTTCTCATAAAGAAATGGTTGTTTAAATATCTTTCTCATGAAGAAATTAGAGGCATAAAACTTTAGTTTCATGGACTTTTAGGGTTGGGTGAATGTGTTGAAAAGGTGAAAACTCAATTTTTCTAAAATTACATATCGGTTTATACAATGCAAAGAAATCCCAGATCATCATCAATTTGAAAACGAAATCACTAGAAAAGAAAGACTCAATTTGGTCTTTTCGATTATTACTCTATTTAAAATTAAAGTGCATGAATAATATAATTCATATTCTAATATTTTCTTTTAAAGAGTCTAAATTAATAAATTGTTTAAAAAAAAGAGAGTCTAAATTAATAAAAAAATTACAAGCTAAATTAATAATTTGTTGTTAGTATTGGAATAATAATTTTTTTCTCATCGTCCGTTGAATCTAAAGTTTCTAACTTCTTTATTCTTAATTCAAATAAGTTGAACTATCAAATTAAGTAAATAGACTTTTAACTCCCAATCATAACCCTGGTAATTTTTTTTTGTGGTGTCTGGGATTCGAGCCCTAAACCTTGCATATATTATGTATTATCTCTACCAACTGAGTTAAACTCTGGTAATTGATTCACCACGTAAGCATTACCTTCATCAATTTTATTTCGTAGACTATCATAAAATAAATGTAATGGTTACTTTTTCGGTGGTTCCTTCCTCCTTCGAAGCATGATGTAAACCCTTCACATTTTGCGCCTAATTTTAATTAATACATTGCCATTTTTGGTCGTAACACTCTTCAGTCATTTTCTTTGGGGACAAGGACAATACAATATGGCAATAATCTGTCAAGCCTTCATTTCTACGACATCATTTCGACTTTCCAAATCATATTTAAAAATCGAAACTAAATTGTAAAATAATTTATTTAAACTTCAAATATTAATTACTTTAAATACATTTGAAATATATCGGAGGTTTTTGGCCTATATAATCGTTTTTCATCTGTAAGAATCAAACTTGGTACCTAAGAATTTACAATACTCATGCACCTAAGAATTTAGGGAGTTTAATTTTGAGGGGGTGTTTATCTTTGGGGGTGAGTAGTGACAATGATTGGTATTGAATATCGTTTTTACAGTGATTGCTTTCGTGAAAATGTCTCTTTTAGGTGGGACGTGTATTTTAGTGGGTGTTGTCTTTATAAGTGTTTTAAGGTGTTTATTTTCAGGCATTCCGCCTATATACAATGTCTTTTGTTTATATTCTCAGTTTCACTTGTCTCTATTCGTCTTAAGTAGAAATCTGGTTGATTAATAAAATTTGTTGTTTAAAAAAAAAAAATACTCATACACCCTAAGTACAAACCACTTGCACTAGATGCCTGGAAAAATACATAGTAGTCGCTAAGAAATGGTTTGGTTTTTTGTGACCGAGGTTAAAACCTCAAACCTTCATATATTATGGATTGTCTCTACCAGCTGAGTTAAGCTCACAAGGACAATTACTAATAAATGATTAAAATAAAATAAAAGACATTTTTTTAAAATAAAATAGAAAACATATTGCCTATTTTAGAAGAAGCATATTTAGTTACTATTAAGGCTCGTTTATTACGAATTAAAATAAAAGTTATTTTGATAACGAATAATTTAGAGATTATTTTTTAGAGATTTTATAAAAAAAACCAGAATCTATTTTGCATTTGTTTATCGTAGTAAAAATTACCTTTTTAAATAAATAATTTAGTCCCTCAAAAAAAAAAATTAGTTTGTTTGTATACATCTATATAAAAAGGGATTTTTTGTTACACAATTAGTTCAATCTTTTGACATTTTTTTTTCTCTTCGCTCTAAAAAAAATCTATTTTTTTAGAAGATGCTCTCAACAGCTTCTCATTTGAATTAGAAGATGCAATACTCTTAAAAATGATTATTTTATTTAAAAATATGATTTTTTTTTTCTTAAAAAAACTATAACAAACATATGCTTCATATTAATTCTAAAACAATGGTTGATCCACTTTTTGGTAGGGTGAAAAAAAAACACAAAACTGAACTGAACTGCTGAACTGGACCAAAAAAACAGAATCATTACTAACAATTCTTGAATTAAACTGAAACAATTTGGTTCGGTTCAGTTTTGTTCATGATTTGTTAGTTTAGTTCGAAACAATTCGGTTCGATTTTAAAAACTTTTAAAATTTGATTAGGTTTGGTTTTTTATATTTTTTTCTTCCAATAATAACAATTCTGTTCGGTCTGTAACAATTCAGTTTAGTTTAAAACAGTCGTTCGGTTTAAAATGTAAACATTTCAATTCAGTTCAGTTTTAAAACAGTGGTTCGTTTTCATCCCAATTCAATCCATGTCTACCCCTACTTTTTGGTTAGGCCGAGCCAAACAACGTTCCATTTAATACTGTAGCGGTGGAGTAGCTATCTATGACTTAGTTGAGGTGATACATTTTGTTAATGAACATTTTATTCTGATGCACGTGGAGGTTAATTTCTATCTTAAAATAGCTTTTCATTAGACGTAGAATGAATGCTTCTTTCCCTTGCATTTGCATTATATAGGAGAAAAGAGATTGTTAGTGCTTCTAATTTATTTATCCATATTTAGAAGACATTCAAAACATGCCATCCTTTTTTGAAAGAAAAACATTTCATCATATATTTTCTGAAGAGATGTTGTGAACAATCATCGTATTTGAATACATCATCTTTCACTACATCATATAACACCTCATTTTATCTTTATCTTTTTCTTTTTATCACCTCATTAATCAATCATATCGCTATTTCTTATCTATTTCCCTCTCAAGATTTATACACATATATGAGCGTACACCTAAGTATTTTTCTACTGTGAACATGCAGCTTAAAAATGCATGGCTCTAGCAAGGTCAAGCTATTAACTTATATAACATATAT
>Ga0315913_1005921_pt1 | contig 14818 bp, 4 predicted proteins | sample MpolsnodulesMG_FD_207736 | JGI IMG/M metagenome (GOLD analysis project Ga0315913, IMG submission 207736) | Medicago polymorpha root nodule microbial communities from Los Angeles, California, United States - small nodules | ecosystem: Host-associated > Plants > Roots > Nodule | place: USA... | reverse complement strand
GCAGAAGACGTCTCTAATCTCTTCATTGATAAACCTTTTAAAAATCAAGTTTCAATTTGAATGCACTAACCAAAATTATGACTCTAGACAACCTTTTGACTGCATAAATTGAAAAGGAGGGAAAAAAAGAATTCCAGTGAAACAGGAAGACAACAAACAAAAGCCAAAAAGCAGCACGAACTAGGAACAATGGTGGCTTACATATTATAAAGAGCATAAACATGATGACAATAGTAACAATGCATCGATCACGCAGTAGTCTCCATCTAAGGCCATTCTTGTCACATTTATGTTTGCTCTGATCCGTTATGGCCCCACACCAGCCACATTTGAACACTGGTGCATGAGATGGAAGCAAAAGGCGCAGTCCACAACCCCGACACGTTGTCTCATAATTCTCGGTAGTCGTAGTTACATATCGCTCCTAAATGCAACTTACATCAGCAACTTATACAAATTTTCAAACTGTGCAAAATAGTTCAAGAAATATAGTTCATGAAGTAACTTATTTACCATATATGACTAAACAAATTAACAAACCATAACAGCTAAGTACTACGAGGTAGCATACACTTTAATCTGTTCTGCTCTGTTAGATTCTCCTAATTTTATGAATACATCACAAACCCCTTATGGGGCACAACTCAACACTTACAAGAAGAACCACATCCCAAGAGTTTCTAATGTTTTGATCAATTAGAATTTACAGCACGAATATATTCACAGAAAATTAAGCACGTCACACATTATCTAACACACAATACTTGAAAGGGGCATTTGGAAGAGCTTATTTGGGCTTGTCTCATAATATTTGAAAGAGCTTACAATCATAAGTTGTTTTCAACAAATTTAATAATCTCCCTGAGGCAGCTCATAGAAACAGTATATATGCAGAGCTTAGCCTCCTTCCACCCTCAGATTCTGTTGATATAATGAAATCAAATACTGAAAACACAAATAATTTCAAGGTGTACATCAAAACACTAACAACTTATTGAATTTAGACTTAGTGCTTAAGCTATAAGCTCTAATTCAGTAAGAGCTCGTTGAATAAACACTGATTGCCTTGTTTAGTCAAATGCTCACTAGCTAAAACCCCTTCCTCTAAATTAGTAGTTAACTATAGTCTCTAGTGCAACGTTGAGAGCGAAACGTACTAAAACTAAAGGCAAAAACAACGTCTAAAAAAAACCTTCCCGTCCACTACAAAGAAGCAAGGAGTGAAAATCAAAATGAAAACATTGTTCCCACCGCCATATTTTTTTCATATTCTCAAACAAACATAGAATAAGGGAAAATCTTCAACCCGAATACAATGGCCCAATAAAAATGAAGGTGGCACCATGATTTTGTCAATCCAAACATGTCTAATTGAAGCCTTTTCAACCAAATTACTCCTTAAACAACAATTTTTTTTTGTGATTAAGCAAAATTTACAATTGATATTCTGTTGAATTGAAAAGCTCTGAGCCAAGTAACAGAATTGAATGGATATTATATAACAGAATCGTAATTCGAAACAAACAAACAAACAAACCTGGGTTGAAGAAGGTGTGAAGATGTTTGATGGTGTTGCTATGATTCCTGCTGTGGTTGGAGTCAATTCCTCGTTGCTCGAATGCATTTTTACTGTTATTCCAAAAGTTCAAATCAAAGTACAATCGGAATGGAACTACGTCAACGCCGTTGTACTTGTAAAATTCATAGTCAGTACTGACTATAAAGTGGGATAAGTTACGTAGTATTCGTTCCTTTGTTAGCGTTTTTAAGGTTTCTTACACTAATCAAGGGATTTTTTTTATGGAATTATTATTATTCTTTTTGCAATAAATAATTAAGGATATAATTGACAAAAATGATTAAATAATGTAACTTGAGCTTTGAAAATATCAAAAAAGTTATATTTTTCCTAAAAAAGTTATTTTTCAATGATATAGTTGCAATATGTATCATTTCAGATGACTATGTAATACACTTTTGCCTACCAAACACTCGTTTCAAGATATATGTGGGCACGAGACCAATTCCTTCATGAAGGAAGTGGTTGATGCTTCATACTCATTATCTCTTCTAAGGATTCTATTTCTGACTTTGGTGTGATGACCAATATAAATGTAAGGACTTATTCAGAGTTCTATTAATTACTTATTTTCCCTTGATAGGAGAGATGCATATTTGATAAACCATTCTATTGCAAAGAGGCTCCCCTGGTTGCATTTTCCAATTAATTCTTACTGATATGATATAAATTACTTATTCATATTTGTTCTATAAATTACTCCTTCCTGATTACATTTTCCAATTAATTCTTACTGATATGATATAAGCATCTTTCTATATAGTCGAGAACCAGAAGAGGCAGAAGTGATGCTACTTCAGAACCAGAAATGGCACGAGAATATCAGAAGTTGGGATTGGAATACACAAAACATAGAAGATTAAAGAGCACTTCTGTCTAAAACATTGAATATGCGCACGTCAGAACCTAATCTAAATGTTGACAATGTAATTCATGTCAGAGTTCAAATAAAAGGTAGAATCACACAAGGAAACGGAAATTTGCACAGTAGTCAAGTAATAGGTCATAGTACATTTCATTTGGAATTTTCGTCTAATTTCTGAATCATGTAACAAATATGCGTCTGTTTTGCATTTAGGATGACCCCAATGCTCCATGAAGAAAAAGAAGAAAGGATTGACAATAGGAGCTGCTTAAAGAATAATACAGTAATACCCAATTCTCTTATATATAAAACAACAACAACTATTTGTTCCAAACTCTGAAATCACCAAGTACAATAATACATCTGAACCATCTAAGTCATATGCAGGTCACCCAACAATCCAACATATTCATATTATAGTATACGATGAATCACTTTATCATCAGTCAGCCTTAGGAGTAGCAGGTATATGATTGCCACCAGTTGCTAGTTTGTAAAGATAAAACAGAGTCATGAGACCACTGCACAAAAAGAAGAGGCAAATGTTTTTAACTCCATATACAAAAATGTACACTGCTCTTCTAAGAAAATGTAATCAACGCACATTCATAAGTAGCAGTTTAGAAATACTAACAAACAACCAAACTTGCATAATGTTTACAAATGCATATATTAAGTCAAGAGAAGAGACCATTAAGACTAGCAAACAAACAAAAATCTGTTAAGTACAGTAGTGCTTGATTCCTGAAATAATGTTTGGAAAATTATATATAGATCTTCAAATCAACAACAAGATATTAAAGCAAATAAAAAAGGAACTTGCACTAAACAAGGGCAGGATTCATAGATTTGTGTCAAATTGTAAAGTGAGGATTGCCAAAACTTTTTAAACTTTGATTAGGGCTATTGTGTGGTAGGGTGAGAGTAAATGGTATGGTGAAAACTTCATTAGCTATAAAAATAATTTAAAAAAAATAATACATCCGTGAATGCATTAACTATTCGTAAATGACAAGTTCATAGATTTATAATCTACAATACAACAGCTTATCCAATAATAAAATCCCTTTTTTTTGACAGAATCCAATAACTAAATCTTGTATTAACTCAAATTTAATTCGTACAAATAAAACTGAGTACATAATCAGTCCTTTTAATTACCTGAGTCCTGCAATCATACCAGCAGGCATAATCTTAGATGTTTGCAAGTAACGTTGTCCCATGATCCAAGTTAGTACACCTGCACAAACTGTTTTGTTGCAAGACACAAATTAGTGCTAAGTTTATGTTTGGTCCCACTTTTGGTGAAGCCAAAATTGATTCTAGATGTGTAAAACTTATTTTGACATGTTTGGTTCCTCTAGAATATAACTGATTTTTCCTCCAAAATTGATTCTAACTTTATTCTAAAAATTGTAGCTTCCAATTCCAAAATTGATATTCAAACTCAAATTTCGTGTTCAACTCACTTCTACATGAGTGTTTCCAAACAAACATAGATCACTTTACTTCAACTCAATTTTAATCAGAATCAATCTTTCAGAGTGAATTCACTCAAAATCAATTTTTGTCAGAACCAAACACACTAAGAAATATCCACATTAACTAAAAATGCAGCAAAACATAAGCTTTATTTTTTAATGCATGAATTATAAGGTTACAATCCAAAATTTCAAACACAATCTATAAAAAATTAAATCCACAAAATACGAATAAAAAACATAAAGAAAATACTAATCACACCAATTTCACTAAATCACGATCTATGAATGATAAAACAATAATAAGAAAAATGAAATGAAAAAAGAGCATACGGATCTCGATGGCGAGAGCAAGGTAAGAATTCTTCCGCTTCCCGAAAGCATTGAGACTGAGATAACCTGCGAGGATGAGTAGCGACCCGGTTCCGACGCCTCCGGCGAGAGAAGCGGTGCTTCCTTTATGGATGAACCCGAATAATCCTCCACCGACCAGTAACAATCCGTACGGAATTGTGAAACAGAAATCGTGCATTTTTTTTTTCTTTTTGTTTCTCTCTCTTGAAATGAAGTTTGAATTTGTGAGAAAATTTGGATGAATTTGAAGTGAATTGGGACAACGATGGAGAAAAAGTCTTAGAAAGATTTCAGAGAATGTGTATACTTTAAGGCGTGTGGAATACACAGGTCAACGAGCTATATTACATACAGTTTAATTATGAAATTGTCCTTGATTGTCCATTTATATAAATAAATTTTGAAACAATCAAAATTTTACAAAAAAAAAAAAAAAGATATTAACACAAAAACTAAAGCACCAGAGATAGGAGATAGAAAGTAATAATATAATGTGAGTATGAAAATTTCTTTTTTATAAAAATTGTTAAAAATGGTTGTTTAAATATCATTTCTAAGAGAAATAATTTTTCAAGATAAAAGAAATTTGTACAACCATTTTTTACAACTTTGTGACAACCACTTTTGACAATTTTTGTGACAATATTATCTCTCATACTCACTTTATATTCTTACTTTCTCTCTATTATTTTGATTTTTGTGTCAATACCTCATTTTATATAATAAATTAATAATTGTCATATAAGTTATCACTAAAATAATTGTTCAAGTAACACAGCTCTATTAATTAATCTATGGTGCGCGTTTATTGAGCCCCGCAAAGATTTAGGATATGAAAGAAAAAAAACAAGTGGAAAAGAGAAAAAAGAGTGTCATGTTGAGAGACCTTCTCTTGTGAATGTCAGCGAGAGTGTTGGAAGATGGAAACATTACCGGTGTTTTTGTTTCAAGTTCACCAAATTTATTTTTTGGAATATACAAATGTAAATTTTATTTCAACGTATTTAGAAAAATATGTTTGGTTTACATTATAATATTCTAAGAAACCTTAAAAATAGGAATTATAATAAGTCATCTTTATTTATTAATTTTATTAGGTGTGCAGCAACTTAACCTAATAATTTCCCTCTAAAATGCTGCATTAGGCTAGCATCACCTAAAATGCAGCGCATCCAATTTAACCTGACAAATTCCCTCTAAAATGCAGCAATCCCTAATATTTATCCTCACTGATGAACTTTTCATTCATATCTTGTTGTGTCATCGTTTGTATATATCTATTGTTTTTGTAGACTTTTTTTTGGCAAGTTGTTGTACACTTATTTAATATGTTTAAAAATATAATAATACCCTAATTTCCATGCAAACTCGGCTACCCTAATTTGCATGCAAACTCGGCTATATATAGCAAACCCTAAACCATGTTTCTCTAAAAAAAAAAAAACTAAACCGTGGTAAATTACACAGACAACAGAAGAATCATATATTTTGATTTTTGCAAATGGAAGGACGTGACCTTACAACATTCCTCTCATACTACTACTTAACTGGTATTCTAATTTAACATGCATTTTATCGATGTGCATATTTTTTTTAGAATTGGAATATCCTTTTTGCGTTTTTTGTTTTTAGTTTGAGATGTTTACACTAATTTTGGCAGTCTTCCTGTTTAGTTTTGTTGCAATTTCTTGGTCTATTATCTAAGGATTCAGACTTTGTTGTGTAATGTCATGTTTTTTTGATAGGATTACCGAATTTTCTTTTATAATATTTTCAGATTTTATACATTTTATGAAGTGTTTTATTTTGTCTAATATGGATTATCACCTGTTCTTTTTTTCACCGTTACCAATTATATATTGCATTTTATTATTCGTATGTCAATCCCTTAACAATAAACCCGTGCAGCGCATGGGTCAACAATCTAGTTACACATAATTTATTTCTATCTTCATGAAAACTTTATTCCCACCCTTTTACCCTTTTCTTTGAGAATTTTTTTCTATTCCCAGGAACATTTTATATTTGAGAATAAAATTTAGTAAACTTGTAACAAACATAGACATATATATTTTTGTGATTTTATTTCCATAAATCTATAAATATAACTTAAAACAAACATACCTACGACTCTCACTCGCAAAGACTCTCTCACAACCCTTTGCTTGCTTCTTTTGGGAAGAAAATGGAGTCTCTATGCATCAATTTATGGGATTTTTATTCTCTCTATACATGAAAATGGGATACCGTTAAACTATTAAATCAAGGATTTAACAAATCTGCAATTTTAGTCCCTCAATTTTTTAAAACTCAAACATTTGGTCCCTCTCATTAATTTGATACTCGATTTTAATGATGTGGCAATGGTGGCTTAATTATGTGGAAGTCATTTCATAATTTGTTCATTTTATATTAAATACAAAATTTACATACCATTTTTTATTACTGAAATTAGTAAAAACATAAAAAACAATTTTAAAAACAAAAAATTAAAAGCAAGTCGTGGATGTCATTGGACTCTAGGAAGGATTATAAATATACCAATTTTTCATTTTAATTCCTCTAAAAAAACTTATTTGACATTTAAGTCAATTCATTTGTAGCCTTTATATATTTTAATGAAATTTTGCTGAAATGTTTAGAATATAGTAAGAATCTGTAAAAAAAAAAAAAAAAAAGAGATTCTTTTAACACAATATGTATTAATTAGTTATGAATTTTTAAGCATCAAAAACATTAAAACTATAATTAACCTCAATCTAAATTTACAATCTCATACTATCTCAAAAATGATTTTTTTAAAGAGTTGTGTTATTTAAACATCTATTTGTTTTTTTATATAAAATCAGTAAAATATTTTATATAACCGTGTTTGTTGGTTAATATAGTGTGCACTTATAGCATGTAACAGACCATACTTAATCTAAAAAAGTAAAATATTTGGCTATGAACCTCAAAAGTTTTCTCACGACTCAATAATATCTCAATGGGTGCAGATCCTCTCCATTTGGTGAGAAAATCGCAATCTCAATTTCTATTCCTGAAAACATGACACGTGGAAAAGTTAAATATCAAAGGCTTAGATTTATTTTTAACAATTAAAACAGTATTTGTTTCAGAAAAAAAAAAAAAACAAAAACTTCTTCATCGGCACAACGACCTTCACCTGTTTCCGTCGCCCGCTGTATTACAGCATGCCATCACTTGTAACCTCATCTCCGAATTTATTTCCTCAAACGGTTGTGTTGTGATTGCATTTAAATGCCTCAAATTTCAATCTGAATCTCCTCAAATTCTTGTGTTAAATTATTTGTGTTGTGTCTGCAGTCTCATAGCCTTCCTGTTTTGGGTTATATTATTCTTAAATCATAACCAATTTGAGTTGTCATCATGGCTTGGGTTGAACATGAGATATACACAGACCAATTGGTAGCCACCTAATACAAAGGGGAATCAGCGACGGAAATGATGGAGTGATGAGGTGTGGTCGACGGTGGCGTTATAGAAAATGGGTTTAAGAAATTTTCCAGGTTCTGTACTCCAAAGTCCAAATGAGAGAGAAAGCGGAGTGTTTTTCCAGAAAGAAGTGGCGTGATTTTTTATGTTCTGTTATTAATTAAAATAAAATAAAATAACCCTAGAATAAATCATAACCATTGATGTCTAGTTTTCCACGTGTCATGTTTTTAGGAATAGAAATTGAGATTGCAATTTTCTCACCAAATGGAGAGGATCTGCACCCTATCTCAATATATTATTCATAATGACTTAATGACTCAAAAGTCTTCTTATGTAAAACTAAAAATATTTGAATCCTTACCTCTGTAGCCATGAGACCTTTCTGCTGATCTGAATCGATCAGAGTCTTGTACATTACATTGGTTGACAAGCGAGGACATTCTCTGCATTCTATCTCTTTTCAAATTTGGTGAGTTTGGATGACAATATGAGGGGAAAATGTCAATCAAATTCGACAATGATACAAGTGAGATTTTTCTTAAAGCAAGGAGGTTGATGTTGGTCTTAGCTTCACTCCCGCTGCTATTATTGTAATCATTGTGTGTACCAAATACATAATTTAAACCAAAGTTGTACCATATAACTATCTTCTCTAATCTCTCTAGACTCTGAGCAAAAGTGATTGGAAAGATCGATTCTAAACTTTGACATCCATGCACATGAAGAATCCTTAGATTTGGGAACACTTTCAAGGCATGATTTGGATAATTAGCATTCTCAACTTCCACATACTCTTCTGCTATGATATGCTTCAACTTGCTTCAATCAAATAATTTTAATTCCTCTAGTAGCGCTAAGCTTCGAGCAATGGTGGGTGTGAAAAGTGATGATGTTAGCATTGGACACCCCTGTGGTATGGTAGAGTCCCTTAAGTATGTGGTTTGTTAAGCGGCCGTGAAAATTTCTTATCATTATTATGAACTAAATTGATTAACTAAAAACACATTTGAGAATAAAATGAGTATTAAAAGACATATTAAAGCAACAAAATGATTAACTATAGACTAGAGACACTTGATGATATATTTGCAATTTCATTTCATTAAAGACTAATGATATTGTCTCACACATGACTGTTTTTATATGTATTTATCTCTTAACAAATTAGTGTAGTTTGATTCAAACATGTGCACACTATACTGAATATGCATGCATATACACATTACAACCCTAATCCATTTATGAACTAGTGATGGCTTGCGATCAATTCTTTCTTGTGTGATACTATTCTGTAAGAGAACCTTCTAATCCATATCCATGCTTTGTATGTACAATCGAGTTTTAATGTTTTTGGCCCTCTCCAATATCATTTGGATAAAATCATATTCGTACCTGCAAAAATACTAGCCCTTTCAATTCATTCATACAAATACTATTCATTTTCTTTGTGACATCAAACAAAACATAAACTTAAGATTCACTAGTTAATCAAAAACAAAACTTCAACTTGCTATACCACATTGTATAACAAATTTCCTGGTTGACAAAGTCATATTTCTTGTTTAGCATTTATAGAATTTGATAAAAAGATTTTAAATCATACAACATACCCTGTAGTGTAACACAATCCAGACAAGTTGGCAACTTGAAACAAAGCTGATCTCCATTTTTGTATCTTCTCATAATCATTTCCAAAATTATTTTCATGTTCAGTCATTGCTTTACCATAACTATTCTTCTGATACCTTACATCCGATGGCTCCACTTTGTAAAAGATTGGCCAAACTAATTGATTCTTCACTTTCATACACTCGAGAATCTTAACAAGTTCATCGAGACACCATGATGAATATGCAAAGTTTTCGGATAAAACAATAATGGAAAGCCTTGATGCTTCAATTGCATTGAGAAGTGATAGTGAAATCTGGTCACCACCCTCCAATTCTCCTTCATCCATGAAGGTTTTAAATCCGTCCTCGCACAAAGCACGATAGAGGGAGCCTGTAAAAGAATATCGAGTATCTTCTCCTCTAAAGCTGAGAAAAATGTGGTAGCGAGCCATTGAATGTCTCAAACTGTCTAATGATTCTTTCCACTCCTCAGCAGGTTTACTTTTTAAGGAAGATCCCACTTCTTTAATTGTACCAGGTAACCCTTCACATTCATAAGCAACTTGATGTGCTACGTTTAATATTTCAGATGAGGACTCATCATCTATCCCTGAATGTTTTTTAAGCAAAGTCCAAGCTTCATCTTTAGATAACGGACCTAGTGGAATCTCTCTTTGACAATCCATCAAGGCACATTCTCTTTGGCGGCGTGTGGTCAGAAGCACCTTGCATCTATTACCATTACAAGGAATACCTATATCCTCTAGCTCAAGCTTTGAACGAACATCATTCAAGATCACGATCCCTACTTTGTAAAGCCGAAGATATTGTTCTTGCTCTTCCAGCTTCCGTATTTCTGTCAAATTTCAAGGTCAGTGATTCGGCAATTTTATCTTGAATAGTTCTAAGATTTGGATTTTGAGACGCATTGGCTAATAGAACTGCATCAAAAATCTTTAAATACTTGGCTTTCTCACCAACTGCTTTCACCAACTTTGTTTTACCAGAGCCCTTCTTCCCATATAATCCAATTATATAGGAATTACCGTCTTGCAGTGCCTCCAAAAGTTGATCCGAAGCTACTTTAGTGGACTCAAAGCATACAAAATTTCCGAAAGAGAAGTACTCTAAACCAGGAATAGGGCTAGAAAATGGCTCAAACTCGCAATTGGTATTTAGGGTCTTTATTTTCATTAGCATTTCATTGTACAACCTATATCTCCTCTCACTATCAATAGAAGTACACAAGATTTCCAAAATTTCCATTTCTATTTCCATCTTCTCCTCCTCTTCCATGACTTTATCAACATCATTTAGCCATTCCATAACAACATCATTGATTTTTTCTGTTTTATTTTTTTCTTCAACTTTTTTGAACACTAACTCATGATTTGAAATCAACTTCTCCTTCTCTTTGATCACATTTTCAATGATTTTACCAACTCGAAACAAATATATTCCTTCGCGTATAAATGTCCCCGATAATGCAGTAAGAGATGAGACAGAGCTTTGGTTTGCCATTTAAACAAAGTAACTGGAAAATAATTAAGTTAGCACTTAATCCAAATCACTGTGTAATGGCCTATTTTGATGCAGTAGATGAAAACAAGGTGAATGAATTGATGTAACAGATAAAAACTAAATAAATTTATATAGAAATTAAATGTTTACAATGTTTGTTCTAGATTTGTTCTAGATGATCTTATCAGAAATGGAACAAACAGAGAAAATATATAAGATTTGAAAATTGAAATGATCATAACATGGTAAGGACATAGCTTTAATAAAATAGGCTACAGTAGGTCGAGTTTGTCAAATTATGTTCATCCTTATTGATAGATTGTAAAGGAAAATCTGTTATCATGCCAGGAAGGGGAAGTGTAACTTTTTAACGATTTAATTGATATACACATAATTTTTTAAATTTTTTGATATAACCATACAGTGTAAAGATTTTATACATCGTCAATCAATCATAACTATTGGATCGTTAAAATTATTTGACTTTGACTTTAATCATATCAACCTCAATAGTCATACAAATGATGGTTTGTGATGGCTTGATAGTATAAAAAAATTTACATTAACCAACAGTCCATCAAAATTAATCTCAATATTTAATACCTTCATTACCACCACTAATCTTTCTTGGTTATTATGTGAAGATATGTAAATGAATAAATTACAGAACCAACATAAAATGAAAATATTGATGTCAGAAAAGAAATGCATAGATAAGTGAATGAAATTTTAACTCACTCCAAGATGCTGCAGAGGCACAAACCAGTGAAACCACAAAGGATGATGGATCTCAGAATGCCAACTATCAATGTGATTGATTTTACTTAGTAATGACTAATGTCAAAGTTGTTAAAGAAAAAGTATTCTTATAGATATATTTGTAGGAACTAGGCGCAGGAAACTACGAGATGGCATCAAGTACGCGCTTTGGTTAATAAAAAGAAGAAAGATTATTATAATATAATTATAATTATATAAATTAAGTGATTATTTCATAGGAAGCATCATTCGTTAGGGTGAGTGCCATTTGTAAACAACAAGAAGTTGACTTTAAATTCAAACTCACCAAAATTTAAAAAATTGAGATAAAATTAAGGATCAGTTGACATTTCATTTTTTCTCTCACATTACATCACATCAACTAGAATTATATTTTTTTATAATAATAACTAAACCAACCTTCCAAATTAAGACGGTTTGCATTTTTCCTAAGAAATTTCATAGATTGACTCTTACAGCCAAAACCTATATTTATGGAACAAATATATTATGATCATCCACAGATGATCTGCCAAATATGAGAACATGCAGTGAGAGAATGAGTCACACACAGTCAATACATCAGAAGTCGTTCGATCAAGATCAGATCATCTAAATTTAAAGCTCATTAAATCTTATTTGCAAAATAAATAAATTAAAACCTGTACTTTTGGGGAGGCATTGCATCAGATATACCTGAGTACTAGGCTAGTTATTATCACTGACATTAGAAAACTTTTAAACATAACAATATGGAATATGTATCCATAAACTTAAATTCCTTGTATGAAGACATGATTTTCACTTTCTTTCAGATGGTGTAAAAATTACATATACAGGAATAGTTATAGTTATAATATTATTATATTATTTAGGAATAGAACAATAAATTTGTAATAGTGGAGAACAATTTATATTAAATCCATTGTTATCAATCTAGGATTGTAGAAAATAACAGTTTGTTGAAGTTCCCTTACACAACAGTGCTACAACGCCACTATAGTAGCTATTTGACAACATTTTGTACTAAATAGTGTATCGCAAAACAATAGCAGTTTGTTCAAATTCCGCTACACTATAATGCCTCTATAGCCATTATTTACCAACACTGATTAAGTCTGAATTGCAAAGTCGAGAAAGAAAAGAAAAAAAAACCATTGAGAATCAAATAGCAAAGGAGTTTGAGAAAGCAAGGCAGCAAAAATACATAAGGAGCTTTCTATGCCTTTTATGAAAGACAGAAAGAAATGCTTCTTCCATGATCCTTCGCCTTTACTGCTCAGCTTCCAGTTTTCGTTCTATTAACCGTTGCCTTTTGTTGAAGTTTAATACAAATTTCCAGAAACCTTTTGTAGAATATCTGTAGAATATTACACTTATATTATATGATATTTCTAGAATATTTGTCAAGAATATGCTGTTAGTAATATATTAATACATTAACAAACCTCCTTAATGATATTTTATTTATGACTAATTCAGAGGGACTATATGGATACATCAATTAAGGTCTGATCTTCATTTTCTTCATTTTGCGCCTGAAATTATATGGGAAAAGCACTATATAATTTAGATGATACCATATTAGAATTTGGGTTTGGCCTAATTTAACTTACATATTTTAAAGCCGTATGTCATTCGATGTTGCACTCTCAACATGTAGCTTCAATAAAGTTTAACTAGTTAGCCATACAAGCCATGTCCAACAATATAAATGCTTTGGTTTATCAAAATAAATACCAAACATGCATTAAATATCAGAAAATAATAAGTTATGTAACTTTATTATAAGATTATATATAGAATGTGATGTAAAAGTACCTGATTTTCAGTCTGAAACCAGGCATAAGTATACATGGGACAATGCCTTACTGTATAATGCTTCACATTTTGCTGCAGTTTATAAGGCCCTCGACAAAATTCAGTGAAGTTTGGAAAACATACAAGTTTCACCTCACGCAATTTCGGAAGAATTAAATGTTTCTTTTCATCAGTCACATGTTGACCTCTATCGTCATCAATGAAAAAGAAAACCTGTTCTATTTCAGAACACTCCTCTACAGTAATAAATTCTAATTCAGGAAACGGAGAAGGCAATGAATGAGAGAATAGGCATTTCAAATTGTTGCACTGAAAGACATGTACTATGGAAAGTAGAGGGAAGCACACTGATTTCGAAAAGGTAGATAAGTCTCCCTACTTCCTTACTTCCTACTACCATTGCATTTATTTTCAAAGGTCTCCAGATTGGTTCAGCACTCACTCTTTCCAAACAAATTTCTCATCTTCTTATCTGTGCAACTCTTTAATTTGTTTTCACAAAAAAATGGCTGACGCTTTGCTTGGAGTTGTGTTTGAAAACTTGACGTCTCTCCTTCAAAATGAATTTTCTACCATTTCTGGAATCAATTCAAAGGCTCGAAAGCTATCTGACAACTTAGTTCACATCAAGGCTGTTCTTGAAGATGCTGAGAAGAAACAATTTAAAGAACTCTCTATTAAGCTATGGTTACAAGACCTCAAAGATGCTGTTTATGTGCTCGATGATATCCTTGATGAGTACTCGATCGAGTCTTGTCGACTGAGAGGATTTACCTCTTTCAAACCAAAGAACATCAAATTTCGCCATGAGATCGGTAACAGGTTGAAAGAGATTACAAGGAGGTTAGATGATATTGCTGACAGTAAGAACAAGTTTTTTCTACAGATGGGTAGAACTCTTAGAGAAATCCCAGATCAAGTAGCTGAAGGGCGCCAAACCAGCTCCACCCCTCTTGAATCAAAAGTATTGGGAAGAGACGATGATAAAGAAAAGATTGTCGAGTTTCTTCTCACCCATGCGAAGGACTCTGACTTCATTCCTGTCTATCCCATTGTTGGTTTAGGTGGTATTGGAAAAACAACTCTTGTTCAATTGATCTACAATGATGTTAGGGTGAGTAGCAATTTTGATAAAAAAATTTGGGTTTGTGTTTCTGAGACTTTCTTGCTCAAGAGGATTTTGTGTTCTATTATAGAATCTCTTACATTGGAGAAGTGTCATGACTTTGAGTTAGATGTAATGGAAAGAAAGGTGCAAGGATTGTTGCAAGGGAAAATATATTTGCTGGTTTTGGATGATGTGTGGAATCAAAATGAACAATTGGAATCTGGGTTAACACAAGATAGATGGAATCGTTTGAAATCTGTT
>Ga0315913_1005920_pt1 | contig 14819 bp, 3 predicted proteins | sample MpolsnodulesMG_FD_207736 | JGI IMG/M metagenome (GOLD analysis project Ga0315913, IMG submission 207736) | Medicago polymorpha root nodule microbial communities from Los Angeles, California, United States - small nodules | ecosystem: Host-associated > Plants > Roots > Nodule | place: USA... | reverse complement strand
AACCTGAATAGCATTGGCAAGAACAATTATAAATTACTCAAAAAGAGAAGAAATAAAATGACAATATAGATTAAACAAAGCAAAAGAAAAAGCAACCGTAACATGAATGCATGGCAAAAGCAAATCGTTAAATTAATACACAGTAGCAAGGGGTATACCTTTTCTTCAGTAAAAGAATTGTTGCATTTGATTTTAAGTTAATGGAAGCAAGCACAACATGGAAGGAAGGTAATCTTTGAGAAAAACGTAACAGAGAAGAGAAGGAAGAAAGAGAAGAGAAGAGAACGTGCGACCTTTAGAGTTCTGGGGGAAGAAAAAAAGGAAAATTAAAAGTTAATTGAAAATTACCGTTTTACCCTTCAGTTTTAATTTCCTCAAAAAACAAAAACGTGGGCATTTGTGTCCAAGTGAAAAGGTGCTGCTTGCTAAAATAGACCTTCGTGAAAATGAGTGGGTCTATATATATCATTTAAAAAAAAATCTTTCAAATGTGGAGCCTAATTCACACTTGCTAGAACAATCTATCCCTCAAGTTTAAGTCCAACCATTTATCTGAGTATGCTCCCCGTCTATTTTTTCACATATTATGTGTGACTTTTAACTTACATTTGTCTCAAAAATCTTCATTTCTCGTGTGAGTCCACCCGTTCATCTGAGGATGCTCCTCGGTTGGGGGAGTCCGAAAGATCATCGCATTGGATTAATAGCAACCATATAAAGTAAATTCGACACTGCAATTTTATCTAAAACCTTAACACATTAGATAAATATGTCCTCTAACACTTTTATGTAACATAAATATCTCTAGGTGTAAAATAAGCTTGGATGCTCTAAACCTTTACATTTTTGCAATTGTCCATACATGTACATGTTCATCTATCAAACACACCCCCTAGATAATTAACCTTTCCCGAAAAATGACATTACTTCAACATGTTCCATACACTAAAAATAACCAATCTGAAAACATAAACCAAAGACCAAATTTGAATCAAATCCATAATTTGATCAAAATCTAACCTCCCATCATACATATGTTTAATATCACAGTGTAGTTTTATAAAATCACGTTGTTTCGCCGTGATTTTGCCAAACTTATGGGATGAGTTTTGTTTATACCCTTTATATACTTTATGTTCACTTTACTTCTCTTAGTTCCAGTAATACGCGGGATTTTTGATTTCCCAACAGTTTCTACTAGTTTGTATGATACTTGCAGAGACAGAACCAATGTTTCGCTGTTTTAACAACATTGTTTGTCTGTTGGTAGAGCAAGCCAAACCGAAATACCGGGGCTTGTTACTCGTATTTGTTTAAATTGTCTTGTAGGGTTGCTTTGGTCTAAATTTATATCTACTAGAAAAAGACCCGTGCGAACAAACGGGTCACGTAACATTGTAATAACTATATAAAAAAATTGATTGTTTTAAACAAAATAAAATTTGATTGTTAATATTATCGAATGTTTAAAAATATTAAATACAAATTATCAGTATTAATATAATGTTTCTGTTAAATATTTTTCTTTTGTATATAGAAAAATTTGTTAAATAGTAGAATCGTGCCATTTGTGGATTTAATTTGCATAAATGAGAAAGTCGATATGATAAAATTTGGAAAACTCATGACTATTTTCATAATATCAAAATTAATGCAATGTTTCTATTAAATAAATTTTTATTTTATATGAAAATTCATGACTATTTTCAAAATATAAACTTTAATATTATGTTTTTATTAAATAACATTTTATTTTATATGCAAAACACTATGCAATGTTTGCTCTGCACACGTTGCATATTTTGTGTTTATATATGTATTAACAAATTTTTATATACATATATGAGAAAGTGGAATGATAAAAAAATTGAAAACTTATGACTATTTTCAAAATATCAACACAAATGTAGTGTTTCTATAAATAAATTTTTATTTTATTTTAAAAATATCGTTAAATATTTGCCCTGCACTCGTCGAAGATTTTATGTGTTTATATCTACAGAAAAAAAAATTATATACCAATATGTAATAGTTGATATGATAAAATTTTGATAACTTGTAACTATTTTCAAAATGTCAACGTTATTATAGTGTTTCTATTAAATATTTTTTATATTATATACAAAATATCGTTAAATATTTACACTGCACTTGTTGCCGATTTTATGTGTTTGTTGTATCTAAAAAATCAAAGTTTATATATACTGATTATTTTAAAATATTTTAAAATCAAAGTTTATGTGTTTGTTTGAAAGCTAATGATTATTTTAAAAAATATCAATATTAATCTATTATTTCTATTGTTTTTTTTATATTCAAATTAGTGACATTATGAAATTAAAATAGATGAGAATAAAATATTTTTCTAAACTCATGGCATAAAAGAGTGGAATAATAATTTTTCCCCCTATATATTTATGTAATAATACTTGTTTTTCCCTTTATTCAAGGGAATTGGATAATCATGAGAACAAAGAGGAAACAAAATAATTTTATATTTTGCAAAATAACCATTATACTCATAAAATAAAATTAAGAAGGGTAATATTAACTGATAGAGATTATAATGGATTGTTGAGATTAAAATGTAGCACTATCTTTCAAGCTCTACATCTTTGTGCTTCTACTTCTACTTTCCCTTTTTGAAGCGAAAAAGAAAAAAAAAAGTAACATTGTTGATATTATAATGGATGAAGTGAACGAAAAAAAACATTGACAATACTTATAACTTGTTTATTTTTGTATGCTAAAAACTTATGGATGAGTCAAATTTTTTGAGATTTCTCCTTCCCTCGTATGCTTGTGGGATTTCTTCATCTGATCATCCTTTTTTTGCCTATTAAAAATTGGAATCATTGTTTATTTTAATTTGTTTTATTTAAATCATCTCAAACTTATTGTGAGAAAAATGAATCACAATCCCACCAACAATGGAGGAACTAACAATTGGGTTTTAGCAGGATTGGTTTACTGTTCTTAAAAAGGTAATTCTGAGTGGAAACTGCATAACCACCAAAAAAGAAATTTGGTATTTTTTCATGCAAACTCGTTTCTCCTCTCTTGTTCTTTTCCTGTACTGTTTTTGTCGATAGAAAAAATGTGCAAATGTTGTTCCATTAATTTCAGTCAATTAACTTTAATTAATTTTTGTCAATTAATGTGACTTTTGGTCATAGAAGGCATTGGAAATAAGAAAAGAAACTTGGCTGAAGAAACTTGTATTGGGACACTTAAACATAATAAGAAGTGGATGAAGGAAATACTGATTAGTAATTTGAAATTACCATTAAGCCCACTAATAAAGTGACTTTAGGAGATTTAGAGAGGATAATTAAGGGATTATGGTGGTAATCAATCTTCTTATTGTAGTAGTAGATCTATAAAGCAGGCCACATTGACTAAAATATTTACTTATTTAGAAGAATTTTCACATTTTGATTGTAAAGATTGAGATCGACATTAATTATTTTATATGATCTGCTAATGTAAACAAAATATATATGCAATGTTGGCTTTACTGAGTTCATTTCGTTAATATTTCCTACTATCAAAATTATGGATCATGGAATAATTGTTAATTTATAATTAGCAAAAGATCCATTTAAATCAGTAAAGAGCGGTTCATACATAGCTATACCTTTGTAGCTTGGCACTGATAAACTTCAGAGTCAATAAGAAGACACAAACTTGTCTCAAAAAAAAATTACGTTGCGCACTTTTAATTTCTCATATATATTACTATATATTGGTTGCGGTTAAATTGAGAAAAAAGCTAAGGCTTCTCGGTTGATTCACTCTTTATTTTGTAAACTGCTTGGTTGAGCAGCCATTGATGCAAGCAACATTCTTTCCCAACCCTATACTTTTATTTTCTCTTTTGCGTTGCTTTCTTCCATTCCCCCTATGAATTAAATTGTTTTTCTCATCACAAACAACATAGCAGAAAAGAAAAAACAGATTTAAATTACCTTCAATGAAATTGATAATTACTTGATTGTTTTTCTTTAGAAGGACAGACATAGAGAATTGAATTAACTCCAACATGGAATCACATACTCTGTGTTATTTATAGATGAGAAACCCAGATTAAAAGATGGGGAGGTAAAATTTCGGGGCCCTATGTATCCTTGGTAATGTGAATCGGTGCATTGAAAAACATAGTTAATGGAATAGAAGTGGATGGGTAATTGTGTTTGCTTTTGTCAAAGAATTTGAAATTCAAAGTGGACATACATTAGGAGGGAAATATTTTAGGGTTAAGTGATTTGCATTAAATGGCAGGGAATTAGAGGGAAATAATTAGGTTTAGATGTAGTTTAACCTAATAAGCTTTAGGAATAAGGGATTACAATGAGAATGCCCTACAAGGCATCACTTCTTTAATCTAACAAATCCACAAGTCCATAAGTCTTAACTCAACTTACAAATTTGTCGAAATTGTTAAACCGGATACCGGGGTTCGAACCCTGACTTCTCCATTTATGTGTGTGAGTGTAGGATAGACCTTCTAAGTAATCTCAAGGTAACTAATATAACAAACCTCTAACTAAACATACTAACTTGTTACTATCTTAAACAATATTCTCAGTAGTAGAAGATTGTAACATGGGAAAAATAGTTGGATCACACTGCTCTCTGTGGAGCCAAATAATTTGTACAAGATATTCAGATCCATACAAATGGTCCATTTTGATATCATAGAACTTTAGAGATGCAGACGTGGATCGTTTAGTTCTTGAATGTGAGGAGGATAGAACTTCTTCTTTTTGTGGACCCTTAAGGTACATAATTTTATTGGTGAAAATGAGGTAGCACTAGCAACTAGCTAGGACACACTAAGAATTGGTTGGTACAATATCTGAGCACTGTCATCCAAGCTTAGTGAACAATTGAAAGTTAAGGAGGTACAATAGTAGCTGGCGTAAGTGATATACAGGGACCATCAAGATCTGGAAAATCGTTTTTGATATTTGAAATATCAATAACATCATATTAACCTTTATATGATTAATTACTATTTATGTTATTGTTAATCACATTGATCAATCTGATTCTAGTAAACTTCAATACAAATTTGATTTATAAAAAATTTCACTTGAGGACTTAGGTGATCGTAATATTGTTTTGACCTTTGGTGTAAGTGTTATACAGCACAATCAAGATGCAGTTACTTGTCATCTTGTTTACAGACATACCTTTTCTATACATCTCATTTGATTGTGATGCATCATTGCATTAAGTTGTTTTTTCCTTCTGCATGTTCATATTCACAACCTTATATTTAGCCAAAATTAAATGGAAAGTGAAATTCATCATGGTCCCCAAACAACCATCCAATATACATATGATGTTTAAGCAAAACTTTATTCTTCAAGTTCATTCAATAAATAAGGTATCCAGTTTACATTATAGATCACATGCATCACTTATTCAATGAACCAAAAATGTGAATTTTTGCTTATAACAGTGACTAGAGGGCGTAAGACACAAATGTAGGGTGTCACGATCTACCATCTCCTTGATCATATTAATTCTTCATCATCAACTAGGGAGGCTAAATGAAAATAAGACAAAGCTTTCATCTTCATGGTTGCAGGTTGATAAAGACAATGTCAAACTTCATTCATGTAAATTTGCATTCCTTCCAATTCCTAATTACTATTGCATTATTAAAGAGATGGCCATGCTGCTAATTGGCCCAGGAATCTGTCTTGGTCTCTTCTCTTTATCGTGTGATAGAAACCCGACCCGTACGTGATTCCTTTAAGGTGGGGCATCATCCCTTCATATTGGGCCCCCTTGTATACCTGTTGAGGTGTAACGGAATTTGTAGTGTCACGTGAAGCATGTGACTTTGCATTTGCATGAGAAATGTTTTACTCTAGACCCCTATACTTAGTGATTCTTGTATGATCAAAAGAGATCAATCATACTAGGACACTCACAAATAAGAAAATAATTAGATGAAAAAATAATTAAAAATATACATTTTTTAAATTATTAGTAAATGATGTACGTATAGTTTTTGTGTCCAAATGGTGTGTATAAACTCTTTTGATCATATAAGAATTGCTCCATATGCCTAGTCCCCACACCTGCACCTATATACCATGGGAATTTCCAAAAGCCCTTGAAGTGCTTAAATTAAAACTAATTTTTTATTTTTTTATTTATAAAAATGTAACATAAAGATGTTTTGAATTTTTCACTTTATAAATTCTTGAATCTTAAACAATTCGGAGCATAATCTTCTCACACTTACAAAAAAAAAATAGCATGTCCCTTGAGTTACCTGACCCAAAATAACATAAATTAGTAAAATAATGTATAAGTTGAGCCCATGGTACACCAAAAATTAGAAGAAAAAAATAAGCATATGTTTTAATATTTCAAAATTTTGCACTTTAAAAAGTGCATAGATTTTTAAAGTGTACTAGTTCATATAGAGCTTTGTTATGACTTTAAACAGGGTCCTTGCAAGTGGACGATGAAATTATGCTTTTGGGGTTCTTGCTAAAAGTGTGAAGGTGGATGGGGCTTTTGTCAGTTGATTGGTGGAGGTGTTGGCGAAGGTTTGGAAATCTAGGTGGCTCGTCGAAGGTGGTTGTTTTCACTTGCTAACTTCTTCAGAATAAGGCTCTTACTAGGGATAATCTCCTTAGGCGTAGGGTGGTCACTACTGAGGTATTAGGTGTTGTTTGGTGATCCTATGGTATATATTGGTGTCTCACTTGGTTATGTTTATGTGTGTGATGTCATCCTATCTGTGTGGTACAATATTTTTTGGTGGTTAGGTTGGCAGTGTGTTCCCGATTGGAATGTGGTCGTTTTTTCATGTATTTCTCGGGGTTGGGTTTTAGAACGAGGGTGAGGTTAGGTTTGATACTTGTTTGACATGTTGTTTTGTGGACTATCTGAAGCTCGTGCAATGATCTAATCTTTCCTCGGGGTCGTTTCTGTCAGGCATTTGGTGGATAGGGCAAAGCTTTCTTTGTAAAAAAAATTGACAAACATATTATTTTTTAGATCAATAGAAATTGAACTAGATACCTTGAAGTTTACAACATTCACACATCATTTGTACCAACCACTTTTTTTTAAGAAGTCAAATGTGTAATGTAATAGAAAAAACGTCTCAATTAAGTACAATATGTATCTAAAGAGGAACAATATAAAGAGTCAAACACACAAATACAACAATAACCAAAAAGAGCCACGACTACAAAGTGGTATACCATGTACAAAATGATGGCAAAGACAATCAATAATATAAAAAAAAAAAAAAAAAAAAAAAACAGCTTACCAGGTATGATAAGGACATTATATTAATAGTTTTGCAACAAAGTTAGCAGAGAGAATATCTTTAAAATGCTGGGAAATGAAATAAATTTTATTAATTAAAGTGATATTAACATTACTATTTTCGAAAGATTTAAGCTTGGTATCTTGATATTACAAGGCTATGCTTTTCTGACTAAGCTATCAACTAATTGTGTAAGGTTGCAAAGAGAATAAAGAATAAATATATTCAAATAATTACAATTGCATGATTTTCTTGGTTCCTTCAAGCACCCAAATTCTGATGACCATTACAGAAGGTATCTAAGGGTCAAATGTGTGAAATTAGAAGGGGAAAAAATTACGAGCCAAGTTTGTAGAATTCAAGTAAAATATAACACCCTTTTCTCAACAAAAAAGAAAGTAAAATATAACACCTTAAACAAACTATTAACTTGTCAATATTTATATTATTTAACGAATGAAAGATGCTACCAAATGTCTTTAAGACATTGTTTAACAAATCAAGAGTAGTAACTTTTATTCTTGTAGAAACATTTTTTTCCATACTATACTTACCTTACAACCAAACTTCATATTACTAAGGACTGTATACCTTGGGAACCAAAGGATTAACACAAAACAATCAACTTTTACATAGAAAATTGAGTGTTTATTACTTTTACGTATGTTATAAAATACAAGTAAAACACCCTTTTCTCAACAAAAAAAAAAGTAAAATATAACACCTTAAACAAACTATTAACGTGTCAATATTTATATTATTATGAAAGATGCTACCAAATGTCTTTAAGACATTGTTTAACAAATCAAAAGTAGTAACTTTTATTCTTGTGAAAACATTTTTTGTCATACTATACTTACCTTACAACCAAACTTCATATTACTAAAGGCTGTATACCTTGGGAACCAAATGATTTACACAAAACAATTAACTTTTACATAGAAAATTGAGTGTTTATTACTTTTACATATGTTTTACGTATATTTTATGACATTATTTCTTTTTATAGATATAAAACTTTTACAATTATATTTTGGAAAATTTTATGGTGAAGTCATGAAAATGACTTTTCTGATGAAGTTAACACTATAACATCAAAAGTGTAGTGAGTAACACCCCGCTGTTTGTACAATGACATCAAAAGTTCAGTCCCCATAGTATCATCAATTCATCAGATTAACAAGACTATACTTAATCTAATTTTATCATACCTTGTTTTAAGTGTAACACCCCACAAAGTGTAACACTTAAGACTATCACATAATATCATCAAATCTGTTTGCATGTTAAAGATGCCAACGATAAAATAGTGCCTGTAAGTCCAAGATGTTGCAAGCATTACTAGATGAATTACTATTGATCATTAATCAGTAATCAACAATTTAAAAATGAATCAAACATTAAAATCAAAATTAACTTTTTCAAAAAAGTCAGTTTTCTGACTACACCGTAAAAGCTCCCATTTATTTTCCTATATGACATGACATTCAGCAAAGCTCCTCTTCTTTTGAAACACTCTTTTATTTTTCACCAATGATGATACCTATTATTCTTATGGATTAAGATCCCGTAATTTGAGATTCTCAGGTCATTTATTAGCATAATGTATGATAAATATACAAACAGAAAAGCACATGAGCACAACTGTACCGTACAAAACTAATCATGTTATTGCAAATAGATATGATATAATGACATACTGAGTCATAACTCACAAAGTATTTTATACATAATAATTACGAACAGAAATTGTAGTACTAAAAATCATTATGATTGTTTATCTTTACTGGACAACAGCCAAAAAACTAGTAGTTGTTTTGTTGCTCTCTTTGTTTTAAATGGTAGGAAGGACAATTGGTGACACAAAAGCTGCCTAAATATATATCATGTCTCATCAACCACCAGTTAGTTATATCAATTTCTTCTCAAGTGCTCATTCAATCAACTTATTATTTAGAAACTAATTAAGTTCCTTTTCAAGTCAGGACAACCCAAAAAATATTGCAGTATTCCACAAAGCAGGTCTATGTATATTAAGGAAAGGTTTTAAACTGAGTTCTGCAAATCTTTAACTAGTTATGTTTACATCCAATCCAATGGAGCACGGATACTTCAGATCAAAGGCGTGTTCGTATCCAACAGATGTCGATACATGTGATTGCATTTAATCACTTCTATTTTCGTAAATTATTACTAGTGTCTGCATATTAGTGTTAGTGTTGTATCCGTATGTGGTTACTGTCATTTTTTAAATGCCTTAGCTTGAGGTATAGAAATGATCTGAAGAGTTTCAGAAGGCCATAATTAAAATGAAGTAATATTTATGTACTAGGACGTTGAACAAATTAATACTCTGCACATTTAAAAGCTTTATTATACACATACACAAATATATATATATATATATATATACACATATAGATATATTCCCTTCAACCAAAGTGTAATATTTGATCAACAAAAGAAAAAGTTGAAGGTGTAATATATCATCCAGCTGGCTATTAGTACGGACAGACAGCAATCAGAGAGGTAGAACAAGACATAAAAGAAATCATATAATGCCTAACCTGCAAAACATCTTCAAAAAAATAGAAAATGAAAGTAAAGAAAATTATGAACACAGTATATCTTCAAAGAGTTCCTTTCCTTTCATCAGGGAAGACATATCTTGGACATAAGAATCTATGGAGCTGGGGCACAGGTAAAGCATTTTTTGAATCATAAAGTGTAGCTATTTTTAAAATCACAAGTTATTCTGTCAAAGGAAGGTAACTCATAAACAATATTACTTACTCATTTCAAGAATAACATGGAACTAGCTTGCATATGTGTGTGTATGTTCAATTTGGGATAATATCTGAAATGGTTATATATATTATGTCAGAGAAATTAAGTATCTGAAGATGAACTTTGCAGGGAGCATAAAGCTGCCGGCCACATCATCACCATAGTTTTCTAATTTTATATTATATGAAACCAAATCTGAGGTTAACTTAGCTTTAACCCTACCTCAAAGGAAAACTAGATCATGGTACTTTTTTTTTTTGGATCAGTACTAGATCATGTGCTTCATAATTTTGTTTTCTTATGATGGTAAGCATATACAAATAAATTAACTTGTTATCCTTATATAAAACCCTAAGAATGGAGCCAGAAAGAAACCATTTAATCAAATAATCTTCACTGTAAATGTCAGAAATATCAGCTTAATTACTTATATGAAACTTTGATGTGAATTACCTATATAATTGCCTAAAAAAAATGTTATCAGCACAATAAATCTATAAGGACAGGATTATAATTTAGAAGCTTACCACTCAGAGATTCTGACTTGAGCATGAAAGTCTATCAAGAATCATATTGAAACAGAAAATGTTTTTAAGAAAAACGGATCCAAGATCCATAAATAGGAAACTGTATAAATTAAGATAGATCGGCTGAAATCATCTATTGCTGATGCAGCATCATCAAGATTCTCAATAACAAAAAACTCCACTCAGTGTGATTAATTACACCAATTAAAGAATTTGTATGTGAATCTTGATGCTGCTGCACCTGCAAACAACGACTATATATATGATGGGTTCATGCTTGCATAGCAACCTGTTGTTTTTGTGTATATATAGAGTTCTGAGTCTAATTGATTCGGTGAATGAACAACATAATTGGCATAACCAAACCCTCAGTGACACTTTGCTATTTATAATTGTGAATAACATCTTAGGGAACCCTAACAGAATATACTCTTTCCACAACCTATGAAAAAATTCTATGAGTGTGTGTTTGTAGCACGATGGATGGATGAATCTTTAGTGGTGTGTGCACCATGTATTTATACTACATTTACCATATTATCTTTTTTAAAAAATTTATAGTTTTTTTTTTTAAGAATAGCATATTTATTTGTAAATAAGTTAATTTGGTGATTTGATAATGGTGTGATATAAAGATTGCCAATAATTACAGCCCTATCTTATCTCATGGGTGGTGGGACATATAAATATTTGAAAGAAAAATCCGACTACTAAAAATTGGGTTGAGTAATTTATATACATTTTAAAAAAATAATAATAATAGTTGATATATTACATGTGCATACATAATTTATCAAGAATTTGTTCTCTCCAAAAAAATATAATTTGTTGATTTTATTAAAAAAATTATAAAAAAAAGGTAGACACTACTATCATACACCAAAAAAAAAAATATGCAATGCTAAAACTTTTGAAAAGAGAGATTTTCAGGTGGTCCAATCCATTTAAAGATTCTCAGTTTACACAACCATAAATTTACTCAAGATTTGTTTTATGGGTCATGCTAACACGTGTCCTAAGGGCACATGTTAAGTTTTCTATAAAAAGAAAATATTTATTGCTAAAAATTAAATTTCAATTTTTTTTGAAATAAATTGGCACAATTTCTAATGTAAATTTTCTATTTTTGGTACTTTAATATGTGCCCTAAGGGCACATCTCTTCTGGAGGAGTGTTATTTGAACAATCAATTTGATGACAACTTATTTGACAACCATAATTTACAAAGAAAAAGTAGTATTGGCACGGAAACCATAGCAATAGAGAGATAAGTGAAAAATAATGTGAATATGAGAGAGAAAGTTGTCACCAAATGGATGTTCAAATATCATTTCTCTATAAGAAAATGGTCTTTCTAACAAGTGTCTTAAAACAAGTGTCAGTTAAGGCAACGGTTAAAGATTCAAAAAAAATAAACAATTGATAATTTTCATGTAGAAAAATTATTTTTTTATGTTTTAATGAGTTGAATGCACAAACCCAAGATAAAATTTTCATTTTAAGCTTTCTTATAGGGCACTTGTTAACATTTTCCATAAGAAAACGATTTTCATTAAAAAGAGAACAAGGGATAGGTCTATGACCCATTGGCACTTGTTAGCATTTTCCATAAGAAAACGATTTTCATTAAAAAGAGAACAAGGGATAGGTCTCTAACCCATTACAACATACTACTCTGGTTTCAAATATAAACAAAAAAGTTTTCATATTTAAAGTCCAAAATTAAGCAAGATTTACTTAATTTGACCATATTTAATGTTATTATTCTCAAAATATGCTTCAATTAAACAAAGTTCCCATGAAAAAATAAATGAAATGAAAGTGTAGATTGAAAAATACAATTATATATTTATGTTGAAAAATACAATTATATACAAAAAAATATCTTTTAAAAGAATTATTTTGTTTAAAAATTGATTTTTATGTTGAAAATGAAAAAGCAATTTTGATTTGCTTTTGAAAGAATATATTAGTTCCTTAAAAAAAAATAGAATATATTAGTTTTTAGGCTTATCTAACCATTTAAAACAAAAATATAGTAATTTATGCTTTTTTTTTTTATAAATATCTGAAATATAATCTCTAAATTATTTATATTAAAATCATTTTTATTTTAATTTATGATAAATGAGTCCTAAATCAGGTTAACCATTGTATTAAATATGTACGAAGTTGGTTTCTTTTACTCATACTACATAGGTAGGTATTAAATCTGCCTCAAACAACCCAAGGGATTAGCAACAATACCACCAAGCTCAAAATGGATAAAACTGCCATTTCTTTGGATTTATGGGTACTTTCGTTTTTTGGAATATAATTTAGCCGTCCTTAGGATAAGACTATCATCCTTATTTCATAAATGATATTTTGTCGGATCTTTCATAGGGAGTATTTGTTTACCTATTTGGTTTTCTTATAATGGATATTACTAGCCTTGCTTTTTTTCTTTTTTTTGGTACAACCTTGCTTTATTTGTGTGGTTTTGTCTTTTGTACTTAGACTTTAGTCCTCTCATCTTTTAGTTTTTCCCTTTTTCTATGCTACAATTTAATTGTTTACAATTCAGTTAAGGTTCAATGTTCTATGTTTGAAGTTAAATTTTAAATTTTAATTTTTGGAAACTTGTTTGCGTAAATAGTATTTAGGATAAATAAGGTTTTACCTCTGGTAATACATGTCATTTTCGAGTTTACACCCTATAATTTTTTTTTTTATTTACCTCCTGTAAAAAAAATCTTCAAAATATCCCCTATTAGGCTATTCAAAAACAAAAATTTATGGAAAAAATTTGATTTTTGAATGGCCTATTAGGAGGGTTTTTAAGAATTCTTTTTTGTAGTGGGGTATAAACTCGCAAATGACTTATATTCCAGGAGGTAAAACACTATTAATTATTAATTTTTTAAAACTTATAATTTTTTCATGATTTTTTTTTTTGTATTCAGTTACACCGTTTATCTCACGATTATTCAGTTTCACAAAACTTTATTTAAAAGTGATTTGAAGAACTATAAAAATAAACATTGGTGATTGTTTAATCTATCATTTCTTATCTTCAACAATAAAATTTTAAAAAATAAACATTTCTATCACTTTTTAACAAAATTGAACCATATGGAACTAAAACTTAGAAAAAAAATTTATATTATCAAAGGTATGCTCTTGCATACTTTTTTGCTTGGAAAAAGAAACTAGATGCAACTGCAGTTGAATCTCTTTAGTACTTTAGGGATGAAGAAACTAGTTTTTCGAAGATGCCAAAGAAACTTAGATTAAAATACTTCTTTTAAGCACAAGATGTGCGTCAAAAGGATTAGAAAAATACAATGTATGTAAAAAATTTAAACAATATGACTAATTAATTACTTTGACCGTGACCCAAAAAACGGCAATTTTCTATAGGTTTATGGTGGCTTGCTACGGGTTGAGTATTTGACAATAAAGAAATGATAGGATCTTTAATAATAATGTAAAATTTAGGGGTATTTGCGATGCGGTTTAGTTCAGTTTTAAGGTTAAAAATCATTTGAACCGTAAGATAAAAATCCATGCGGTTTGGTTTGGTTCGGTTGACTTTTAAAATACAATTGAACCAAATCAAACCAATGCGGTTTGGGTTAGATCAGTTGGTTCAGTTTTGTGGAGACAATACAATTTGTTGTTTCCGACTTTAAAATTAAGTTAAAAAGTTAAAACACAACATATTTTCATTAATGTTTCCAACAATGTTTTAAATTTCATCCAACATTACAATTTTATTTTTATCCAACAATGTTCGCAACTACATAGATCGATTAAAAACGTGGACAAAAAGTAATCTTATTTTGTAAAAAATGCAAAAAACTAATATTTTATCATTATCTAAAAGTTCAAGTAACACATAAACACATTTTTGAAATAAAAAAATAAAGAAGAAACTTAACAAGAGAAAATATATTTCATTCTATAAAATTTTCTATTGAGTTTATTTGAGTATCGGTCTAGGTAACATATGTTTAATTAATGATTTTTTTATTATGCGGTTTGGTTTAGATTTGATCGGTTGGTAAGATAAAAATCACAAATCGAACCAAACCATACGGTTGAGTAAAAAATGATTCGAATATATCCGAATTAAATGCAGTTTTTTGTGGTTTTGGTTAGGGTTGGTTCGGTTTGCGGTTTTTCTATTGGATTGGTTCGGTTTTGAACACCCCTAGTAA
>Ga0315913_1005919_pt1 | contig 14822 bp, 14 predicted proteins | sample MpolsnodulesMG_FD_207736 | JGI IMG/M metagenome (GOLD analysis project Ga0315913, IMG submission 207736) | Medicago polymorpha root nodule microbial communities from Los Angeles, California, United States - small nodules | ecosystem: Host-associated > Plants > Roots > Nodule | place: USA... | reverse complement strand
CTAGAAAATTTTCCATCTTCACTTTTGGCCCCTCTTTTAAAGTAAACTCATATGTAGAATTCATATTTTTGAATAAAAAATTTCATAAAAATTCATAGTATTATAAGAATCTTTCCAAAAAAAAATTAGAATTTTTTAATAAAACATGAATTTAATATGAATTTTTATATTTTTTAAGGTTAAAAATTCATATTTAATTTGTGTTTTGTTAAAAAAATTTAATTTTTTTTATGAACTTTTTTTTAGAATATTTTACACATTTCTGCACATTTTCATTAAAAAATTCAAAAATTAAATTAAAAATAGGGACCAAGAGTAGTTATTGAAAATTTTATAGGGACCAAAAATTGAAGGAAAATTTTAGAGGGACTAAAATGAAAAGTTGATATATTTATAGGGATCAAAAACATATTTAACCCTATATTTAAAGGTGTAGTTTGCTAACATACTTCTTTTTAAAAAAAAAGTGGGTGTATATTTGTAGCTTCTATAGACGTTTGTTACGATGCATCCATTTGTTTTACGTAAGAAGTATGTTAGCAAGTGATAACGAAGTCGTGAGCTTATCTTTTTGAATGCAAGTGGATTTGGCGTTCCCAATCTTCAAACAGTTTTGATTGTAGTAGATGACAAAAGTGTGTACACTTTGTCTTCATTTTGTTGAATAAACAAAATTAGTTAGTAATTTTTTTTATGGTTATATTTTTTTAAATGTTAGCAAGTGATAACGAAATCGTGAGCTTATATTTTGTTGAATAACCAACTTTTAGATGAATGTATTCAATTACAAATTACTTTTAGTCGGAATAAATTTTACAAAATAAATTCTTGTCAACGCTTAACCATACATACACTTTGGTGTAAAACTCAAGAGTTAGATCACATGTGTACTAGACTTGAAAGTCATGATTTTTTCTTTTTTTTACAGACATATGATATTTTCAATATCATGTATTTTTTATTCACAAAGTTCACCTAATTATCAATAGTATTTTTTTGTTTTATAATAAAATTGTGACAATTCTATTTTTGGTTTTCATGATCCCAATCCATCTTGTGTAGGCTTAGGCTATATATTCAAAATACAAAATAGAAACGGAAGTTGTAACTAATATATTTTCTCATTGTAGCAGTATATAAATTGGTGGCAGGACTTAAAAATTTAGAAGATAGACTATAGACTATACTATGATTTTTGAATTTGGGATAATGGATACAGTTCATTATTAATTTATGGTACTATAGTATTGTTCCAAACCGGTCATAAGGTCAATCCCATAGTGACACGTGGACAAAACATCCATCGATTTAAGGTGCACCACCTGAAAGACCACGTCAACAACAGTAAGTCTTGATCCACTAGAACACACCTCCGGGCATCGAGCACCGTAGACGTGTCCCTCAACGAACCCAGATAAGGCGCCACATCATACGGAGACGGTTATATCTCATGTGCGTCTATATAAGGGTGACCTTACTTCACCCTCAATGTATAATTCACTTTCCCACACTTTCATACACACTCCTCTCGTTTCGCATATTGACTTGATCATCAGAGTGCTAACGTAGCTGCAGACACCTTTCGTCTCACTGAAAGATCGTTTCACCACCGCACGGAACACCGTGCCGTTACCATTGCCATCATCCATCCTTACCGGCCAAATCAAGTATCAAACAAAAAAATCTAACAAGTTATTTCTTTACTTGTTTGAGTCAAATAAATATATATGTATGTGTGTATCTTTATATTTTTTTTTGAAATTTTTTAACTAACCACTGTAAAATAATTTTAACCCTCAAGGCACCTCAAAAGATTTCCACGATTTATGTTGTTTGGACCATCTATGAGACTAATCATCGAGTGGACAACAAAATATCTAGTGTTTTTTTTACCAATCTTTCAAATAAACGATTGAGAGTCGTAATGTCAACTCTTCCAACATCATATTAGTTTTTTTTTTATTGAACCTTTACTAAGCTCTTTTTAGTCAATTTTATAAACAAGTTTAGAAAAATGTTGATTATCTCTCTTATAATTCAAAAGTTATTTTTCGTTATAAGTAGTTTCGCCTCACTTACGATTTATTTATTTATATATATCATAAACTTTTCTGAAACAGCTAGTGTGAATCGAATTATAACTTCTTCCTTCTAGTTCACAAAATATATGGTAGTTAATTAGATATTATATATTGAACAAACACTATGATTTGTTTATTGCAGTTTAATGTTGGCATGAAGAGCTTTATGTTTTCGCAATTGATTTTTGTCAACTCAAGCATGGCCATGAGTGGCTACCATGATTTTGCTTTCTCACTCCAATCTCTTTGTGATTCTAATTTACATTTCATTTATGAATCCACCGATTCTCACCAATCATGCACATTTTCTTTTTGAAAATAAGAAGAAAAAAAAGTGTGATTGATTGACTCTATCAATCACTTAATTTTAGGTCTCCAAAGATTTCTATGTTGAGTGACTTTTTTGCCGGACTGAACCAATTGAAAAGTATCTAATTGTCAAAAAAAAAAATTTTAAAAAATCTATCGGTATTAATATTTCAGCTGAACCTGACTTATATTTACCAAAATTTTACCAACTGTCGTCCAATAAATACAACATAATTGTTAGCTGCAACGATGTTGATATGTAAAGATCGAATCAGGATTCCACGTTTAAGATGTATGAGTCTAGGCACACTACTAGACTATTTGAGAAAAAATAATATTAATTTTGTATTTGAAGTGAGTACAATATATGAACCTAGGGTTTAGTCTCTTTAGGTTATGCCTTTAGAATGCTCTTAAGTGGGCTATTTAATTTATAGCATTTATGGACTTGTTTTCCGTGACTTAGACTTCAAGCAACTTGGACCTTAAGTCAAGTTTAGAGGTTTTAGATGTTTCTAGAAGCCTTTTGAGGCGGCGCTCTTAAGAGGACGCGTCTAAGACCGTTTTGGCCCTTTTGGAGGACGTTGTGCCCTTAATTATATATTGACGGTCCACAGCTTCTAAGCACAAGTTTTGAGACAAGGCAAAGTGATTGATTATAGAATTGATGGTAAAAAAAATTAAGTGCACTTTTGGTCTTTTAGATGTCAAAAATATTCAATTTTGGTATCTATGCTCCAATTGCCCAAATTGAATCCCTAAATAATAATTACAACCAGGTCCTCTGGGAGTTGTGTCCCTTCTAATCAATTGAAACATATGAATGTACCTAACCCTCTTTGATTCACGAATGATACAATTAAAACATGTGGACTTTGTCATGACAGATTTTCGTGTCATTCATTCACGACAAATATTATTTTTTATTGGATTAATTATTGAAATTGAACTTGTAGTATACGTGACGTCTGAAAATTGACCTTGTAAAATATGAAACACATATTTTGACAATGTAATTCAAGATCCTTATTATTTATCACCCTGTAATATATGTGAAGTCCAAAAAAGCAACCTAAAGATTTAATTTATTTATGACCCTCTAATATATGTGAAGTCCAAAAAAGCAACCTAAAGATTTAGTTTTTTCATGGTTTTTTAAAGGAATTTTAAGAACGTTAAAATATGGGTTTACACAAAAAATTAGAAACTTTCGACTAATTAATTATGAATTTTTAATGCGTCAAAAACTCAAAAAACAAAACAACAGAAATCTAGACCTATAAATCGAATTTGAGAGCATTGTTTGTAGAGACATCTATAAAAATACATAAAAAGGATATGCAAAGTTTCATAGCATTTCGAAGACGTTTCAATTTATTTTTCAACAAAAACGTGCAAAATTGGAATTTTGTTCCTAGTAAACGTATACTCAGAAGTCAAATTTCATTCCATAATTTTGTAGGCATGGTTAAAACATAATAAGAACCTTCACAATGAAATTTTGCAGTTTTTAAACGAGAGACAAATTAACTATAAATTGTTTAAGAAATTCATAATTACAGATAATAAAAATTCATAATTTTTTTTTGGTACAAATAAAAATTCACAATTAATTTGTCCCTAGTAGAAAAAATATAATTTTTTGTGTAAAGCCATATTTTAATGTTTAAACATGTCTGGAAAAAATTATCAAAAATTCAACATTTAGGTCACTCTTTTGGACTACACGTATATTATAGGGTCAAAAATAAGAAGAATATCATATTAGAAGGCTAGAACATATGTTTTTTTTTATTTTACAAGGTCATTTTTCAAACAGTGTTTATATTACAGGGTCAATTTGAACAATTAATCCTTTTTTATTTAGTCGAGAGCCAATTCTTGCAATTGAAACATAAATACAAAATTTCATATTCATTAATTTATTTTAAGCCAAAAATAAAAATAAAAAAGAGATTTTCATATAATTTTTGCATTTGAATTTTTCTACAAATATTTTACCTTCGTTTTTAAGGATACGCCCAAGTCATGCCTTGATGGAGAAGGTTCAGAGTGTGAAAAGAAAAAGGAAAATCATGAGACAATATCATTACATTCCAACAAAGAAAGTATTTTGCCCAACTTCATATTTAAGCTTAGATATAGTGTTTCTTTATTTGGGCGTGCCATAGTTTTAAATTGATTTGTCTACAAATCAAATGTGTCATGCAACCTTTTTATGTAACCTCATCCCCCAATTACATGATTATATATGCTTTGATCTTTAACCATCATAATTTACATTTAATATATATCTTTTTGCTAGTCTGATTTTATACTAAAAATCACCAAATTAGAATAAAGGGCTTTCTCACACTCAATACCCCTCTTTCTCTTATTTCAAGTATGAGTTGGCACATCAAATATGTATTTGACCATAACCCAGAATCTCACAAGATATCCAAAATGGAATTTGATTTCATATGGGAAAATTCTTATTTACATATCAACAAAAGATGAGTATAGTTATTTATGATTAGTTTACATCAATAAAAATCATTTATTTATTTTCCACTATTTATATTATAAAATGGTGAAAGATAAATGAGTAACTCTATTCATCTTTTTTTTATGGACAATGTATAGTTGTTGTCACATTTCATTTTTGTTGATTCACAATCCTTTCCATGCATGTTTCAAGTGAAACAAAGTTTTCCATGCCAGATTCTCATATCCCATATTTTTAATAGGGGTATGCAATCCCATATATCTTTTAACTCTTTCTATAATACTGATGTATTTTCATCATGCATCAGGGTTGAATTTGTTTGATAAATGTTTTTGATTTTTTTTTATTATAAAGGTAGTTTACTCTTTTTATAGTTTGTTGGTGCAAGGTTGATGCTTACACTAAATGATGAAAGAAAAGATAGAATTCAAAACGTTTTGGTAGAGATAAGAATGTTATGTTATGTGATGAGAACAAAGAGAGCTTAGTTTGGTGAATGTAAAATTATGATTTAAGATTGAATAGATATTATGAAACTGATTAAAAACACACGTACTTATAGGCTAAAGTGTGGTAAATTACTTCACACGTCACCACCTAAACAACTAACTATTATTAACAAACATAAGTTGATTTATCAATAACATGTTCCCTATAATTCAACTATGGAACAACAAAAATACAAATCAATCACATTGGATGATTCCGAATTTCTTCCTAAGAGATAAGAACTTATCAATCTTCAATCCCTTAATTATAATGTCAGCAAGTTGATATTCACTTAGGCAATGTCTCACCTCTAGCTTCCCATGATTTACTTGCTCCCTCAAGAAATGAAAACTAGATTCATAGCTAAGTTGATAGTTGACTTGTTGTCCATTTAAAAAACAATTGGCTTCTTGACTCAAATCTTCAGTTCAATCAGCATAAATTCAATCCAAATAGCTTGGCATGCAACATAAGAGCCTCCAATAAACTATGCCTCACACGAGGACAGTGCCACAAATGGATATTTTCCATAGCACCAAGAAATTGGTGCACTATAAACCATGAAGAAGTAACCCGTTGTGCCTCTTCTGTCAGATTTATGTCTACACCAATCTAAATTTGAGTAACATGTAACCACTTCATCATTATCATCTGAACTTGTAGGAAAGAAAATGACATAGTTGACTATGCCACTCAAATATATGAGTATTCTTGTATATTTCATATGAGAGATAATAAGATCAGTCATGTATTTACTCAATAAACCAACTAAAAAGCCTATGTCTAGTCTATTGTTTCATATATACCTTAGTGAGCCTACAATTTTTTTGAACAAGGTTGCATCAACCTTCTCTTCCTCACCACCCTTCTCAAATTTCAAATTTGCTTCAATAGGTGAGGTTGTATGATTATATTCAGTCATTCCGAACATTTTATGAACCTCTCTAACATACTTTCTATGATATAGTATGATACATTTCTTTGTTTTTATAAATTACATGCCTAAGAAGTAAGACAGATTGTCTAAGTCTGTCATTTCAATTTCCTTCATCATAAACTGCTTGAACTTCTTTATATCGTAGATGTTGTTACTAGTGACTAACAAATCATCAACATAGAGACATACAAGTGTCATGTCAGATGCATCTGCTTGCACATACACACCATATTTTGGCTTGCACTTTTTGAAGACTAATTCAACCAAATAAGAATATATTTTCTTATTCCATGCTCTTAGTGCATGTTTAAGGCCATATAGAGCTTTGTGCAATCTATATATCATATTTTCCTTCCCTTTTATCACAAAATTTAAAGGTTGAGTGACGAAAACTACTTCATCTAATGGACCATTCAATAAAGCAAATTTGACATCAATATGAAATGTATATCAATTTCTATTGCAGGCTATAGTTACTACTAACCTCATTGTTTTTATCCTTATAACAAGAGCATAACCTTCATAACATTCAAGGCATGCTATTTGAAGGAATCCTTTGGCCGCTAATTTGACTTATGTTAAGAAATCAAACCATCAAGGTTATGATTGAACTTATAAACCCACTTAACTTCAATTGCCTTCATGTCTAATGGCAATTTGACAAGTTTTCATGTATTGTTCCGTCCAATAACAACTAGTTCTTTTGTCATTGCAGTTTTCCATGTTTCTATCTTGAAAGCTTCATTATGGTTAATATGATAAACATCTTCTAGTAATGCAAAGTGAATCAAGTCTCCATCTTCTATGACTTCATTATTAGCTATTAATATAGCTATAACTACTATTGTTCTCTAAGGTGTTTCATTTTGAACATTCTCAATTGTACCTTCTAGATGAATTTTATCTTCTTCCTCGCTGTCTGACTCATTTAGTAAGGAATTCATCAAAGGCTTGCTAGTTGTACTATTACATAACCAGTTCCATAATTCACTCTCATCAATAATTATGTCTATACGAATCATAATTTTTCCATTGATAATTCATCTATAAGCTCTAGAATTGTGATATCCAACAAATATTATTGCTTCACTTTTGCCATCCAGTTTCTCCATTCTAGCATCAAGAACATGCTTATAGCAAATTGAACCAAAAACTCTTACATGATTGACATATGGTTTCTTACCACTCCATACTTCTTGTCGAACTTTGTTATTTAGTCTCTTTGTCGAACACCTATTCATTACATATGCAGCAGTTGAGATTTTTTCTCCCGAATGTGAGTCTGGCATGCTTCTTTGTTTCAACATCCACCTAGCCATATCCAAAATACTTTTGTTCCTTATTTCTGTTATACCAATGTGTGGAGGGGTGAATGGAGTTGTAACCTCATGGTCAATTTTATGGTCAAACATTCTGGAGGTATACGCTCCCCCACCATCAATTTTGAGAATCTTATCTTCTTTTCATTTTGATTCTCAACTAGTGTTTTGAATCTTTTGAAAATTTCAAACGCGACATCTTTGTACTTGATCAGATACACCTAAAGTTTTCTGCTATGCTCGTTTACAAAAGACATAATATATATTTCCTCCAACAGTGTGATCCTCAAAAGGACCATAAACATCTGAGTGAACAACCTCTAATATGAAGGAGGACCTCATTGATAAGTAAGATTTGAAAGAATTCACTAGTTGCTTCCCCACCAGGCAACCTTCATATAACTTCTCAAGCATTGAAAACTTCGGTAAACACATTCACCATTTGTTGTGACACTAATTGATTAAGTTATCTTAAATTCAAATGGACAAACCTTAAGTTCCATAGAAATTTTTTCTTGTGATCAACCAAGGTTTGTAGACATTGAAATTTTGTGGAGCTAATCCAAGTCTTTAAGGTTCTGTTCTTTGTTAAAGGAGACCATATGACTAGCTTATTTCTTGCCACAAACAACCCAAGGAGCTCAATGTAACACCATAAACTCTTAAAGCGATAAAACACGCAAATAATACAATTATACAATGGATTTAGATGCTACATCTTCAATTAATCCAAAACATGCATAAATAATTTTTTCAAAACTCACAGCGAAATAATATCATGACATTTCATCAACAGATAATAAAATCTCCAAGTTAGCCACGTCACATATATCATAATACATCACCAAATAAAATCTCAAGTCTCAACATACTGAGTGACAAATCTCATAAAGACATTATAAATAAATGACAAAGGACTGACACCCTAATAAGAGCCCTAAACTAAGACTCCAAAGGAAAGAGACGAGATAGCTCCAAAGCTAGTCCTCAAGCATACTCACAAGCAAAGGCAAATCAACTAATTCTGCAAGTCGTCTACCCATTCATACAAATAGACAAGCGGTCGACCAAACGATCACTGAGGGTTAGATAACATTCCATAAATAATATATAATCAAATGAAAGTACAACGACATATAAATTTTGAAATGATTACTAAACACTTAATTAAACTATACACATTGAATCACCACATCAACAATATTCATCAAACTTACAAGCATAATCAAGTAATGTATACAAATTCACCTTTTTCAAGTATTCACAACATTCACCAAGTTTCACCAATGCACATAAACATCAATTCACACATTCAAGTATGACACGACTCGCCAATTATCAAGTGCATCCAATGTTCTAGACTCTTCTAGATGCATGTGGTACCAATTGGATTCCAGAGATAATTTTACCGTATTGAATCCACTAAGATAATAAACATCATCAATTATGTTCTGCAAAAGCTATGTAATAATAAACATCACCAATTACATTCTTCAAAAGACCTCAAAATGACTATGAATGCATTGACTTCAAGTAAAGACTCAACAAGGTACAACTCACCAAACTATATTATACAATTTACACATCATATAATATCTTCACCAATTTAACATAGTAATCACCGCCAATTATGTTTTTCACCAACATTTGCATTATCAAGAATTTACATTCATACACCATGTCTAAACATTTTAAAATCATTATTACAGAAAACAAACCCTGACCCTACCATTTTCCTTGAGAAAAACGAGTTTTGGAAAATTTCACGTTCTTTAACATTTTTCAACTAAGTTTCAATTCGATTCAAAAAGTCAATCTTAATCCAATTCAATTGATGTTCCAGTAGGTTTAGAAGTCAAAACAATAATCAAACACATCAAAAGAAGCATTTGGGAAAGTCCGAAACGACCCCCAACTGCCCGGGATGCCCAAAGTCATGGGTTCGGTCCTGGGCAACTCGTCATGGCAAGCTACAACTCGCCTAGCGAGTTGTACCAGACAGGTGCACCCAGATTTTATGTTTCCTCTCTGGAACCCATCCAATTTTGATCCCCTTTGACCCAAGTTTGTCCCCCAAACTTTGTTATTATACATCAAAAGACAATCAAAACACTTACAAACATGGAATCATAACCTCATTTCATATCAAAATCATCATCAAATTCACTTTTCACCAAAAACTCATGTTTTCTCATTTTTCATTCAAAGTTCACAAACAACAACAACAACAATTCAAACCATAACAACATACAGACATATATAATCATTTACCAAGTGAATTTAGACATGTTTGAACATTAATCCTTCACAACTTCATGGATTACACTAAATTGAGCAAAAATCACCAAAACAACTTATCACAAACATCAACTATGAACTTGAACACATAAACACATCAATTCCATGAAATTTAACATACCCATAACTACACATAAATTAGGAGCACGAAATTCAACATCAAAAATCACAAAAGTCATAATTCACACAAAAGCACTTAGGATCCATAAGCAAAAAGATGAGATTATAGATTATTTGAGTGAAAGAATCTATCCTCCGTACCTTAAAGCTCCACAATCACTAGCTATGGCTTCACTCTCCCCTCTAACTTGCAATATTTGCTTCATCATTATCATCAAAATCCTCTTGTGCAATATTTGCTTCATCATTATCATCATTGTCTTTAGCAACTCGTTTTTCTTTATTTTACCAATAATCCTTTGGCACATGACCGTATTTATCAAATTTATGGCATTGCATAAATTTATTATCTTGAAATTTCTTGTTATCTCTACGATTATAGTTCCCTCATACTCTCTCAGAGGATTTAGGTTTCTCATCATTCTTTTACTTCTATGAGTAATTTTGACTAACTATTATATATCATTATTCTTAATAGCCTCCCTCAAACTCAAGGTAAAAGAATACTTAGATTGAGTTTTGGATTACAAAGCTAATACCAAACAACGAAAATAAGGTGCAAAAATATATGACAACAAAACTTATAATAGTTGAGGTGCATAGCTGCTGGAAGTCTTCGACAAACTTTTGGCCCCTTCAAGATTCTTACATCGTCTCCACAACATCCAAATACCAAAAGAAAACAACAAAAGCTTAACCAATAAGCAGAAGCAACAACACATGCTTAACCATTTAACATAAGCTACCATATGGTTAACCATCCATGACAAAAGCTCACAAAGATCATCAAGAAAACACATCCCCAAAGATTTGATGTGCATATAAAGTGGAAACTATATTCTTCGAATTGCGCAAAGGCAAGTGACCCTTTCACAAAACATACCAATGAATAACAAAAGTCTACACAAGTAGCCATATGCCACTTTCCCTAAAGCACCATCCAATAAAGGAATCTAAAATCAAAGTATAGAAAGCTAACAACCAGCCAGCAGTGACCAACATAGATATACTTGAAGATGAGAAAAAACACAGGAAGGGGAAGGTTGAATTGTGTTGGCCTTTTTGACGATTTCTTCTTTTAAATGTTTATAAAAACCTTGTTAGAATCTGATGTTGCAGATTCTGACTCAGAGTCTGAATGCAGTGGAAAGCATAACACAAAGATAAATAGTCAGAGAGAGAAAGCACACACAAAGCAATTTTATACTGGTTCCTCCCACAACACAGAAGTATTCCAGTCCCCTTGCATTTCCAAGGGATTTCACTATAATCACTCTGGATTACAAATTGCTCAAGGACTCTTCCAAGAGACTTCTATATGTTCAAGCACAACTGCAAGATACTTCTATGCTTAAGCACAACTACCTAAGACTTCCTGGTCTAGGACACTACCTAAAGACTTCTTGCTTAAGGACAACTCCAAGATACTTCCCTTTGCTTAAGCACAACTACTTATGACTTTCCCTTTGCTCAATCACAAGTGATCGAGACTTATAGGTGCTCAACGTTTCTCCAAGAGACTTATCTGCTCATGCACGCAGGCGAGAGAGTTTCTAATTATTTACACAATCGTAAACAAGTTAATTTGTTCTTACAATGGACTTAACAATTATAGTGTAAACTGATCAAATGAACAAACTCCTTAGGATTTCTAAGATATGAACTTCAAAGCTAAAATCCTAAGTGTTTTGTGATATATTATTTAACAGAGTAATGACACCGAAAAATAGCAAAGTCTTATTATTTCTTCAGGTCTTCAGCATCTTATATAAGTAGAGATTTGAGAGACGTTGCTGAAGAGTGCCAACGCAAATAGAGTCATTGAGAAGCTTCAATCAAGAACAATGACCCTTCGCTTGATATGGATAATTCCGTTGAATGGTCCTTTGAATTTCCTTTGCTGAAAGAAGAATTATATGTTGCATTCTCTTTGTTCTTGAGGTCCTTTGTTTATTTGCACACGAGATAGAAGAAGACAAAAGAATTGATCTATCAGATACTATGATAGGGACAGTTCACAAAATAAGACAAAGCTTACGTGTATTCTGGGTCCCTCAAAATTTTCTCAAATCTGAGGGTCATCCAAGTATGCTAGTCAGCTTCTGAGTCTGATGTCTTACACAGAATCTATGGAGATAACTCTCCAGCTTCTGTCAGACATCCTTCTTCTAAGAATGTTGATTTCTGGTTGACCTTCCTTTAGATCTTCTACCATAGTCTTCTAAGCCTCTCATGTTCCTTCTGATGCTCTTCATATGTTCATTCTTCTTGATAGACTCATTCTTAGATCTGCACACTTGAACATATGATAGTATTCCAATTGTTCTTCAATATTTTGTTATCATCAAAACCTTAAAGAACTTGTATGAACCATTCGTGTTCTAACAATACTCCCATTGACATTCATTTTTAACCAACCATGTTCTGAAATCAATCATCAATATACAGTTGTAGTAGTGCAATGTCATGGAACTAAAACCTGCACTATCTGGCTTAGTCTTGGACTCATCTCCAATGCACTCATATAGAATCCCAAGAACTCCAATTGGTGGTAATTGGATGAAAAAACTAGTCCATATCACAACAACCAATTCAACTTCACATAAAAGAATATAACAACCCAACACAATTTGATCAATAACATCGTGCTTGAAGAGAACTCCATTTGCAAGCATAAGTCCAACAACTATAATGATACCTTCATCAAAGATCCAGGACCAAAACAAAATCATCAACACAATACTCAACATAAAAAAATGGCTTGCACAAAACTAACAAGCTGATATCTAATTTGTCACTTCTTTCAAACAATAAGTTCCAAAACATGACAACAAACAAGTTCAACAAAACCCTTTACTCCAAAGCCTGTCAATTGATTTAGAGCACACAATACATTCAAGAGTCTGCTATAATTGAGAAATGCAATCTTTTAGGTGAAGCAATTACTTTCTAACCATAATGTTTGCTTCTTAATGAATATTTTTCAAACGATAGGGATAATTCCATCAAAACTGAAATTAAAACCAATGACAAGTTGAATTATAAAAATTAAAAACTGAAAGTGATATAGAAATTTCATCACAAATCTTTAAGATGAAGGACACTGCCATCAACCATCAATTGGAGAAAAAGAACTAACAACAACAATGTTTATCCAAAAAAACTATGTAATTTTTTTTTTCAAACTGGACGGAAGTTGTAGAAATCAACTCTTCTAAATCATATCACACATTCCAAACTGAACCATAACATAATTACCAAGAAACAAATCAAGAGCAAAGTGCAACAATACAAAAAACCAAATTTAATATTTGTTATTGAACCAAGAATAGGGATCAAATTGTAAACCCTAATATATTGAAGACGAAAGAAAATTAATGAGAAACATATTTAAACTTGATCATGTTAAAGGAAAATGAATAAGATTGAAATGGAAATGACTCGTAGAGTTGAAACTATACCTGAATAAGAAATGAATGATTTAATAGACTGAAATGGGATCTAATTGAAATCACGAAATCAAGGATTTGGGTAAAATACGATGGCAAAATTGTGATGAACACTCAGAAAAGAAAAACGAAGGAATATTGTAGTTGAACAAGAAATCATGATGAAGAAACGAATCAAAGCAAAAGGAAAACATGATGACAAAATCGAATCAAAATCAAACAGAATTCAAACAAAAATTGAGGAAAATGATATCTTAACATTGAAAACCCTAGAATTTAAGGGAAAATGTGAGAACAAGAATGAACTAAATCGTGAATATGAATCACATTTTGGCTTTACAAAAAAAAATTACAAAAGCAAATAAATCAAGAACAAACTCAGATCGAAAAAAATTTCAATGAAAACAAAGAAAAAATGGTCACGAGAAGAAACAAAATTGATCGAAAGAAAAATCAAGACACTAATGCCGAATCAAAAACTAGAAATCAAGAAATTGAATCGGAAAGAAAAAATTAACAAGAAAGGAAATAAGGAAATGAAGATGAGAAAATTGAATTTTCTGAGTGTAGTGGAAATATTTTTTTAAAGTTGATAGCAATCATGGTCTGATTCCATGTTAGAAAACATGGTGTCCATAAAAATAGAGAGAAAAACTTACAAAACTATTGTATTAATGATAGATAAAATTAGGGCTGGAAATGAATCGAGCCGAGTCGAACTCACTGGAGCTCTCGACTCGACTCAATAAGATTTGGTTTAGCTCAAAACTCGGTTCGAGTTTGACACAAGCTTATTTTCAGCTTATGTTTGACTCGTTTAAGGTTCACAAACAGTTCGGTTCGACTCGTTAGGTTTAATTTGATTGCTCAAATTACATAACTCAAAAATTATATATTTTTGTCAGCAGTAAAAAATCAAATTGGAGAAGCATGCAATACACAATGTCTGCTTAGTCTCTCAATAGCAACAGTAAAAAAATGAATATAGCATTGCGTTTTACTGCAACAAGGGACCTAATAAGCCAGTCTGCAAACATAATGTGAGAAACTAGAATTACATGGTGCAAGAGGAAAGAGAAGGAAATGGAATACCTTCCAAACAATAGCAATAGCTTAGGTTGAAGAGAGATGAAAATGGTAGATGATTTGTGGATATGACATACCTTTTTACCTTTAAAAAAGATGACATACCTTTTTAGTAGGCCTTAGAGATCCGTGATTTAGTTGAAATATTTAAGTTCATAGTAGTCATGCCAATTCAGTTTTTTATTCGTCTTACCAACTAGACTAGAGTGTTTCTTTGTATTGAAATCAAAGGAGAGCAAAAGTTTT
>Ga0315913_1005913_pt1 | contig 14825 bp, 4 predicted proteins | sample MpolsnodulesMG_FD_207736 | JGI IMG/M metagenome (GOLD analysis project Ga0315913, IMG submission 207736) | Medicago polymorpha root nodule microbial communities from Los Angeles, California, United States - small nodules | ecosystem: Host-associated > Plants > Roots > Nodule | place: USA... | reverse complement strand
GGATAAGAAGGAACTGAATTAGAAACATGACACCATGTTTGGTTTGGATAAGAAGGAACTGAATTAGAAGCATTGGATTTTTTAGGACACCAACAATTAGCTTTTATTTAGTTACCCTAAAAAATGATTAGCTTTTATTAAGGTAACCTAAAAAAATGATTAGCTTTTCTTAAGGTAACCTAAAAAAGATGATTAGCTTTTATTACTTAATAAAATAGTTTATTTTTATTATAAATTTTAATTTAAACTTTATCAAATTTTAACAAATACTAATTTAAATTTTAAAAACTTGAGGGGAAAAGTGTGTGGACGGGCAATATTATGAAATAACGGCTAAAATATGCATTTGGTCATTGCAAACGTACCGAGTTTTGATCTTGGTCTTCACAGAAAAGAAAAATAAACCCTGTAATATGTAAAAATATAATTGATTTATAAACGTTGAAGCTCTACCCAGAATTAAGTCGAACAATATGCTTCATTTCTTCAAAATAAACATTTTGCAAGATTCAAATCCAAAAAGTCGTGGTTACCAACAATAGAGCGTTGTTTCAATAGAGCATGCCAAAATGAATGGTCGAGTAGAAGTAGTAAATTATGTTTCTTTGGATGGTTAAAGAGAATACTCGATTAAGCCAAAGGAAATTGGGCCGACAAACTGCATCCAATACTGCAAGAACATATCCACTCCATATTCGACCAAAGGAGACTCACCATATCGCTTTACATATGGAACCAAATCAGTCATCCTTGTCGAAATAGTGGAAGTCAAATGGAGAACAACGCACCTACTATGTCTCAAAGATAACAAATAATTCCTAAGGGAAGAGCTTGATTTGCTAGACAAAAAATGTAACAATGCCGCCCTGAGGGAAACCATTATCAAACAAGGGACTGCAAGATATAAGAACTGCGTCATCCAAAGAGAATTTTAAGAGGATGATATAAGACTCATAAATAGTCGTAATACACATAGGGGAATGAGTCCTTGTTGGATGTCTCCTCATGAAGCTGGCAAACCTTGGCCTTGAGCTTAACTTTAGCCTTTCTTGATATCCTCAACTTGTGAGTAGAGATGGAAAAATGAGTCGAGCTTGTCCTGTTGGCCCATTTAACCTACCATTATAGGCGAGGTTGAGTTGAGGTTTACAACTCTACCCCTTAAGTTAGTCCTCCATGTTAAACCTGCTAAACGAGCGAGGACAGAGCAGACCACAGGCCAGTTTAATTAAAAAAAATATATTTATTTCAGTTTTAGTCTTAAATTATGTGAGTTATAACACTAAATTATTAGTTTGATATTGCTAATTGTGGCTTTTCACTAATAACACAAACAAATCATGTTAAAAGCTCAAGATTTAATTATTATTTTTCTTTTAGAAAGACTTTTTTTTTATATAATAACAGCAGTGAATTATGAAATTTATGATTCATCTGAATGAAAGAAAAAAAAATTAATGAGTCGGCTTGCCAATTTACCTGCCCACCAAATGACGTGGTGGCTTTTAAACTCGGCCACCTAAATTGTTTAACGAGACGGCAACCTAAGTTTTCTTCTTTTGCATGTACAAACGAAATAAATAAATCAATCAAATTCCGTGAGGCTTCACAAAGTGCTTCCTTAGCGGTTAAACTTCCATTTGTCCATATTTTAAGGGCAGATTATCCATACTTATGATGCTTTCTCCTTGGTTGCTTTCAAATCATCCTCTGTATCTTTCTTCAACCTCTCTAAGTCCTTCACCTTATCCAAAAAAAAGCATTCCTCTCCTTTCCTAGATCTTCTATTGCTTAGTCTTGACGGCCAATTCTACGATCAAACTGAAATCCTCAATTTTTAAAGGAGATCAGTGATATTTCATAGATTGCACTCCTTCTCATCCATTTTCTCTTTTCAACCCCGAGCTCCTAAACCTAAGACACATATTTACACTCTATGTTGTTTAAAATTTGGACCAAGGACAGAATATGAACCATAGTAAGATTGTCCATCAAATGGGCTAACTTCCTTCCTGAAAGACCAAAATTATGGTTATAAGTTGCATCGTCCTCCAAAACCTTTATATTTGTCTCCATTAATATAAGAGTATGGTTTGACCAAGAGGAAAAAAGATTCAACACTTTAACCATGGGAAGAGTATCATTGTCAAGTATTTCAACATATGAATGCTTTTTTGCCTCCAAGGCTGGCGTAAGAGAAATCTCGAGAATAGTTTACTTCCTGTTCTTTTCAAAACAATGTCACTAAAAATCTATTGGAGCATAGGATGTATCTTGGCATCCAGAATAGTTTTGACATGTGAGGACGCGGTGGGCATCTCTACCATCATTAGAAGAACATCCAAAGATGTTGTTTTCAATCCAGAAGAAGGAAACTTTGCTAGTTTCCCCTTGTTGTTTTTCTATTTATGCAACTTCACCACCCTAGCTGCAAATCAAACATTGCATTTGCAAACATAAAAGAAACATTGTCGGCACAAACAAATATTTCCAAAATTGAAACATCACTCCAAACAACTCACGAAGAAGATCATCATCCCCTCTTGAGTTCGACATCTAAACCAAACTCATCCAAAAATATTGTCTGAAACAACGCTCATATGCATAAACATGGAAGGAAAGGAGAAAATGGGGAGGATGTTGAAATAAGAGATTGTTAGAAGAAAATCGTGAAGGCGTGCTAGAGAGCTTGGATGGACATGAAAAGGCACCAATCAATTATGATTAAACACCAATTTCTTAAAATCAGAGAATGGCATCTTGTACCCCATTTCCATGAAAAGGACATCATACAGTGAAAAGGAGACCATGTTGTATAGCGTATAAATACCCTAGGTCTCCCAATGAACGCTCGCGTCCAATTTTGACAACCCCTCTTCTTCAACTCCAATATAAAGAGATTCCCGATGAACATATGTCGAGAAGACTAATATTGTTCCTAGTGGCTCCTCAGCGACCCATGGAAATACATTCTCTGCGATCTCTTCTTGCCCACCTCAACTTGAAACATGGAGGAAGAAAATGAATTCCACCCTTCCACCATAATTTAAGTGAAAGGGTGATAATGCTCATAAAATGGCTTCACGACGATTTTAATCATTGTGAAAAACAATGGTCTTTTATCCAAAACAACCACTATGTCGGAAGAAAAATAAACTACTTAAATTAATTTTTTTTTTTGGTAGTGCCAAATTAAATTAAATTAAAATATGCGATCGAATGTATAACCTTTCCCAAATTAAAATATTTGATGAAAATGTTATAGACTACACGTATAATTCCTCGACTCTCTTGAATTTCTCACAACAAAAAAAAAAAAAAAAAAAAACTCTATTGAATTAAATTTGAGTGTATTTTGAAAAACGACAAGAACAACAAAAAAAATACAAACTCGCGCGGTTTATCTTGTCCGATCCTTAATGGCGGCTAACACCGTCACGCCGACCACCGTCACCGCATTCATGCTACATCATCCCTTTCCGTTGCTACTTTCTCTCACTGATCGATTTTCTCTGCTCACATTCTCATCCACTCAGCAATAACAATGAAAGAAGGCACTGCACAAGCATGGGTAGTTGCGATAGCTTCATTCTATCTATTGATGAAGCTAACCCCATCCATTCCTCAACCTCAGATGTACCATGATTTCGCTGATAAGCGTCAATTCTTTGGTAATTGTTAAAAATGTGGTTTTGAAGGATTTGAGACCAATTTGGTCTTGTGGGTCTTTCATTTTTCACTCAGTTTATGGTTAAATTTTAAATTTAATTAAAGGGTGTTTTTTTTTATTGTTTTTCAGGTATTCCCAATGCACTTAATGTGATATCAAATTTACCTTTCATGGTTATTGGTCTTATTGGGCTTATGCTTTGTCATCGTAGCAACTATTTTAACTTAAGGTATTTCCATCTTAGGAATTATAGTTTGGTATAATCACTTAAGCTTAATCACCAGGGTTCTGTTTGGATAAACAACTTGATTTGCAGCTTATAGCATAAACGCTTATGATGATAAGCGCTTATGTACAAACTATTTCTATAACAAAAGATAAATAAAGTTAAAGTTAAATTGTTTTCGTATATGCTATAAGCTGTTTTCTTAAGTTATCTTGGAGAGCTTATGAAAATAATCTGAAAACAGTTTATGAATATGTCATAAGTTTTATGAATGTCAGCTTATGAAAATAAGCTGAAAACAGTTTATGAATATGTCATAAGTTGTTTTCATAAATTCCCACAAATTGTATTCCAAACAGTCTCACAAGTGCTTATGTCAGTAGATAGGTTCAAATAAGTCAATCCAAAAAGCCCCTCAGTTATTCACTCAATTTTTTTAGCTTATGTTATTGTGGTGAATTATATGATTGATAATTCAATTTGTGGCTAAAGTTCCCAAGGTGAGCTATGGGGTTGGACATGTTTTTATGTGGCTGTGACTTCAGTAGGTTTTGGGTCTGCATATTATCATCTAGGGCCAAATGATAATGGCCTTGTGTGCGATAGGTTGCCGGTGAGTTCTTCCTTGGAAGATCATTTCAGTCATTGCTGTTTTTCATATTTTTTTCATTTTAGTCTTACAATTTTGATTCCTTGATTTTTGTTTGTTCATGTAGATGACTGTTGCTTTTGCTTCACTGGTGGCGATCCTCATCATTGAAAGGGTTGATGCAAAAAAGGGAACAGTTTCAATTTTTCCTATAATTATGGCTGCTATGATAAGCAGTGTGTATTGGAGGCAAGTTAATTCTGTCTCTTTTACTTGGAAGAGTTATTTTTCTTACTTGTACCTGGATTTTGTTTTCATTTTCCTATATAGTTTGATGAATTCCTTCTACACGTGAACAAGTTGTTCTTCATACAGATAATAGTTTGCTACTTCTGTTAACATAGGTGTCATAGATATGTGATTTATAGTATCTGTGACTCATAACATCAGAATTGTTTAAGTGAATACCAAAAGTTATGCCAATTCTTTTGAATCTTGTAATCCCTTCAGATGAATTGATTACCATCATCATGGATTGATTGAGATAATGTCGAGTATTAGGTGTTTAGGTGCATTTGCGTTTACAGCCTTAATGCTTTTTGCCGAAGAGTTAAACAAACTTTAGAACTTCAAAGACGACCTCGTCACGGTAGGCAACAATGGGGAATTTTCTGCAATGGGGACACACTGATTTTAGGAAGCAGTGCTAGAGCATCTCAGTTAATCATCATATGATATATAAAATGAAAAAAGCCTGGATGGTTCCACCCCTGAAAATGCTGAGAGGTGCTAGGAGGATCACTATAGTAGCTCCAATGATTACTAAGCTCTTAATCTTAAGGAACCGCTCCTTATTGGAAGTTACTATTCATGATCATCAATTTTAAGGATGGTTCCTTATATATGAGGAACAATTGCTTAGCGTTAAAAAACCGTTTTCCAATCAAGTTTTAAGGGATTAATGAAGTCTCATTTAATGAACTTTTTAGAGTTACACTTACACCATTGGAGTAGAAAGCTGCTCAAGTGCTATAAAATAAAAACGGTGATGTTCAGAGGGTCTGTACCATTTGAGATGCTTTTAAGCTAGTTCTTTGGAATCTTTTATTCCCCTTGGATGAATGATTTCCATTTGATGGAAGTAACCATGAAACAATCGAGTTGACAATTCAATATTAGTTGCTCCTTTTTTAACTTAGCTTGTTTCTGTTGTAGGTTCTTTGGTGACATCCGTCCATATCTTCTGGTCCAAACTGTATCATGCATTGCCGTACCTCTCATGGCATTTTTGTTGCCTCCAATGTACACACATTCAACATATTGGCTATGGGCTGCAGGTTTGTACTTTTGGTATGGTATAATACATGTTTCAATGCAATACTCTTTTAAATTGCTCTCAGTTTCAAATTAAATCTTTGCAGGATTTTATCCTCTAGCTATGATGCAAGAGACTGCCGATAGATTGATTTATGCAGCGACTTTTCATACTGTCAGTGGTCACACACTAAAGCATTTATCTGCTGGAATGGTTCCTCTCATCTTAACAATAATGCTTGCAAAGAGGAGGCTTTTGCATGTAAGCAACATCCAATCCTTCAAGTTATTGAATTTGCTACTGTACAACTTTTAATTATGTTTTGGTAAGAGTGTGGATATGGCCAACACATAGTTAAGCATTAGCTTTCAGGTTATAGATATTTTATGAATGATTACCCTTTCCCATAAAAATCTTTCCATGTCTATTGGAATGTACAGATATATGGAGGATCCTCAAACATTAATAAACAAATTTTCAACAAGGAATTTGGGAACATTTTTTACATGGAGAAACCTTTTTAGTTTGAAAGATTTTTGGTAAAGTATGTACAAATGAATGTGATTAGCTGCTGCAAGTGTTTGAGTGCGAAGTTACAATCTCTGTGTACCAAATAGCATTATTGTTTTGCTACGTATGATCAATATTTCTTGTTTTTGAGCACTTACTTGTACGTACTTGCAAACATTAGTCTCATATTCCTGAGTCAATGTCATTTCTACAGTTTTTGCTGGTAAAGTGTTGTAGTGCATTTTGTCCCATTGTTTTTATTGTTTCCTTTACCAAGTTAAGATCTCACGCCTTTGGATATTATGATATCATTTGAATTTCTTTCATTGACAATATGAGCTGAGTTGCGTGCTTGGTAGTTCCTTCTGCTGTTGTTGGTTTCCACCAACACCTCTTTTGAAAAGGGTGATTTTCATTAAATCTTGATCTGAAGTGGTTAATTTGGTGTATATGCAGGCAAAATCTGCTTAATGATACTAACTTTGCTGTACTAAGGGCAAAAAAAACGTCGGATCTCAATGTGCAGCTATTGGAGTCTAAGTAATGTCATATCTTCTCTCCCTATAAAAGAAAAAGACAGAAAGGTTGCCCTACTAAGGGTAGGTTTTGGTAAATAGCTTAATTAGTCATAGAGATTATGTGTTCAAACTTCTGTCTTTTAGTTGTAGTGTTGTACTGCAAAAGAACAAGGTGAATAAAAGTCACCAAAAACAAGGTGATTAATTAGTCATAGAGCGATTCACGTCCTATCAATTGTGATACAGTGACATTCACCATAGGTAACTTTTTGTTTGTACAGTTTTTTATCTTCAAATTGTATTTAGTATTAAAAGAGAGTGAAGAGAAAAATCAAGTATATCAAGAGTGGAATGGTGACCCATTCAGCTAGTGTTCTATGATCTGTAAGGCAATAACTTAGTGAGCAAGCTTTTGCTGTTGTCAAAAGTTTAAATTAATAATAATACAGTAACTATAATCAGTAAACGATGAAAAACACGTTTTTTATGTTTTCGACATATCTTTCCTTTGGTGAATGCTTGGAGCAATACCTCTTAGATAGTTTACCAATTACGCATGACGATACTTGTTATAGCTTGTGTTGGTTTTGCCGAAAACATCAAATTACAAAACCACTGACGCTCATCACCTTCTATATGATTTTTCGGTATTGTGACCATGGCCACTTTACAAGTCTCAAACAATAGTTCAATTATTGAGGAGCTGAGGGGTGTTAAATGAGTTTTAATCACGAAATCAAAAGAATACTGAAATTCAAAAGCTCAATGCACATTCAAAATTAACTTCTATTATATTCAGATGCCCTTTTCTCTTAAGCATGTCCACCTTACCATATAGACCTTCAAAGTTCAACTCAATCTTTGTAGCCTAACAAATGCACCTTCTCGGGATTGCGATAGATACTTTGATATTATGGAGTGTTTGAGTCCCACATTGACTAGTATGTGATTCTTGATGTATTTAAGTGATTCAGTTCTTCCCCTTGATAATTGGTTTTTAAGGGAGGGTTATTCACTTCAGTTGAATCCCCTGTTGCCTCTAAATTTACTTACAAATTTTATCATCTCTCCCTTTTTTTTAACTGTCTTTTTACATTTGTCCAAAAACAAATCTGCTCTTACAAGTGCATGAAACTGCAGAAGATTCAACTGCAATGACTCTAAATTCAAAGATCTCATCCATTGATCAAAATATCACATCTTATAGTGGATATTATTGCTTCATCTATAAACCATTCAAGAGATACTTCACCCAACTTGTAGCCCTCATTTTTTGCTTTTTGTTTTTTTACTTCCTGTTTTCTTTCTTTATATCTTGTTTTCCTCTTACCTCGCTTACCATATTTATTGTTTCGTTTCTCTTTTTATTTATTTTTCAGACATTTTTCTCACGCTTCCCACAAGACATGAGAGTTTCAGTTCCCCTTCTTTTTTATTTTAAAATAAACCAATTTCACTATAAAAACCAACAACCACAAAGTCAACATCTTTCACAGTCACACTGGCTGGCATGAACAAAATGAACAAGAAAAATAACCCAAAAAAAATAAAAAAATACCGAAAAAAACGAGAGAAAAATAGACTTGATATTCAATTAAATTTGATTGCAATTCACAAGTCCTCTGTTGTTATTATTGCTCAGCGTTGCAGGCTTACTCCAACATTCAGGCAACAGTGCAGATTTACCTAAAAAAATATAGTATATTATAGGCTCAACTATGGCTATACAGAACAAAATTGAACCACTGTCCTGACACTATATCATACTACAAAGATCCTCTGCAAATCTCACTTTCAACTGGTATACTAAACTACTAATGATATCTGCATCTGTTATTAGCCATTTCCCACTATGTTCTACAATCAGATTGCTTACTACTACTTCATCAAATTATCGTCTCGGGCAGGCAAAGTGAATGTCTGTGATCTTACCAGGACTTTGTGAGCACGGGATGATTCACTAACAGAAGATACCAACATTTGAGGCGGCGGTTTACTCCCTCTGCGCTCTGCAATGGAGGGTTTAGAGTTAGACCCTTTTCTCCCTACCATGGTGTTATTAAACAAAATTGTCTCTGAAGATGACGAGACAGCAGCATCTTTGCGAAGTGAAGAGGATCTTTCTAAGAAAGATGCATCTTTAACATAAAAAGGTTGTTCAGCTGAATCAAGTCCAGAAGAGGGTGATGGCGGCCGAGAGGACATGAATGACAAATCAGACCAATGTGTAGATGCAGGCGAAAATGTGAAGGAACTATCACAATCAGAATTGGAAGGAGAAAGTGTCGGCGACTTGGAACAGAATTTCGGGCTGTTACTTAAAGAACAGGGAGAAGAATCTGATTTTCGACGAGGAGTTGGTGGCAATGACGACCCAACACTAGGAACAGGGCGATCCACGAGTACAGGGCCATCTTTTGCCCTGTCCGAGCTGTTATCTATAATATAGTCTAAGTAACCAGATGAACCAGAAAGATGCTTTGAGGAAGGTGGTAAAGAATCAACAACAGGATGTTGTTTTTCTTCTTCCACATTCACCTTTAATTCATCTTTCGGCGAGGTTGTATCACAACATTTGGAAGATGTAAACAGACCTTTCATGATACCATTAGCAAGCTTCCTCCTTAGTCTTCCCCAGCTATTTTCTCTAGCAGGAAGCAAGGTTTCTGATCCTGTATTAGATACAGAAAAAGGTGGAACAACACCACCAGCAAGTGCTTTGTGAAAAATCCCAAAATCCAAATCATACTCATCAACTTTCCTAGGATGAATCCCCATATCAACAACACCGTCACCATCAATCTCCATTCTTTCATCAGAATCCTTCCCCACCACCTCTGCCTTATCAGAACTCCCCAACAATAATTGCTGGTTGGAAAGAGCAACCCAAAAATCCACTGGCTCTTCATCTTCACAGATGCAAAGAATTGGAGCATTTGCTTTCTCGTAACGAACAACCTGCGTTGCTGCCGATCGTGCATTACAACTCATGACAGAACTACAATTTTTACCAATCCAAACATATATAGCAGAAGGAACATGAACAATAAAAGCACCGCGAGAATCAAGCGCTTTAGCACAAGGCTTATCAACCATTTTAGGTACCAAATGAAGAGGATCATAAGGCGAATGAGGTGCCATTCTATACATCCTAAGAACAGAATTAGGACTTGAAGGCATAGCATTAACATTTACCACTCTTTTCTGACACTGCAAAAGTTGACAAGCAAAACCCATGTTAGGATTTGTAACACCACGAGCATTCTTGACATAATGAAAAGCATCTTCAAAGCTTTGTCCTTCTCTCCACATAAGATAAGCAATAACCAAAGAGGTTGATCTAGAAACACCTTGACAACAATGAACAAGAACACGACCACCTTGTAATCTAACATCCTCAAAATAATCAAAAACATCATACAAAATACTTGTTATATCTTCTGTTGGACTATCCTGCAACCAAAGAGTTTTATAAACAAATTCACTTTTGAAATATTCAGGACAAACAAACCCAACACAATTAAGCACGTGAGTAATCCCATTCTTTCTTAAAACCTCGTGATTCTTCGCCACTGTGTCGCTTCCTAGGTAAACATGTTCAGCGATTCTGGAACATTCTTTGTCATAGAAAGCTAACTTGTCTCTTGTGAACTGAAACTCTGAACCAGTGATTGAACCTCTTCCTCTAGGTGTCTCTGGCCAAACTCCGAGATCGTCAGATCCAGCACTTGGCCATTCTCCAATGCTGCGTTTGTTGATGGAAAGAGGACGAAGCGGTGGAAGCAACGATCGTTGTTTGTTTTTCACCGCCGCCGACGACGGTGTTGGCGGCCTTCTGTTTGAAGGTGAACGGTCTGTCCATGAAACTGACCGTGAAAATGTACTCCGGTAACCACTGGTGGCGGCGCGGTCGTTACTCTCCGTCATCAAAAGGGTAATGAAAAAGACAAGAAATATTTTTAATATGAAAAAAGGGTAGTAAAATGGTAGGTGTTGTTTTGTGTTGTGGTTAGTATTTTTTTTCCCACCTAAAACCCTTGACCCTGTCTTAATCTTTGACTCATATTTATCTATTTAGGGTAAGGTGAAAAATTTCATATGAAAATAGGGTTATTGAAGAAAAGGAAAAAATTGCAACAAAATAGATTTGGTTACAAGAGGATACAAGTGTGGTACTTGTACTTGAAGTAGCTTACTTAGAGGAAGAGGCAAAGAGAGAAGTGGAGAGAAGAGTTTGAGTTTTGCTAAATTTTGTAGTACAATTAGAAAAAGGTGGTCATGGTCTTTATATTTGACTAGGACATGTTGAGTCAAACTGCCAGCTCACACTAAGACTCATTTAAACATTATAATAATACTTCTATATACTATTTTTTGAATTTTACATTTATTACTTTCTCATTCAATTTAATTTTAATTGACTTACTTCCTTTCATAAATTATATTTTATTACTATTTTTGTAGTATTATAATAAAAAGCTGTGACAATGTTTATTGAACAAATTTTATGAGAAATCCTATTGAGTTTAGTACTGTTTTTTTAAGTAAGTTTAATATTGTTTTATATTCTGAGTCAAACAAAGAATATATTAGTTTTATTCTCTATCATCATAGGATACTAGTATTCATAAAATTGTTGATTTTTTTCATCAGTTTTAACACTGCAAGTTTTTTTTTTGGTTTATCTCAGTCAAAACTGTTATAATATTTCTTTTATGATGGATATTATGATATTAAAGTTTCATTTTGACCAGATATATTATATATAGAAAAATATTAGCAATAAAATATTTACTTTGACCGACTGAAGTGAGATTTTTTTTTCGTCTGAAATATTAGTAGTACTAAATAATTAGAAGTGTTTGTTCTTAAGTTTCAATTTTTTTTTTCTCTTAAATAAATTATGTTGTGATTATTCATGCATAATTAATAGGATTGCTGAAAGGGTCAAATTTTTTTAGCGCTACATATTCAACAATCAAATAAAAAACCATTAGTGGATCAAATATAAATATAATAACTTAATTTTAATATACTAATAAGTATCACATTGTAAAATATTTTAATGATACAAGTGTTTGGCCTCCTTGTGACAAAAAAAAAATTGTGTTTGCCTAACCAAAAAGAAAATGCCTTTATTTCTTTCACTCTATGCATTTCTTTTCTTTTTTTTTTTGAGAGCACTCAATGCATTTCTTGTTCACACTATTTTTTTGGGAAAATTTTCATGCAGACTTTTGGATTATTATAGAATATGAAATGAGTTGTTGACGTAGTATTTTTACGTATATCAAAAGTAAGTATTTATATATAGTCTCTTCAGAAACTAGTGTGATATCATAGACTGTTTGACATCAATTATCATTTTAAGTTGAAAGAGTAATTTGTTTGTTTGTTTAAAATCTAGTTAGCTATGTTATAAGATTTAAACTTGAGATTAATAGGGCGTGAAACTTGTTAGGATTAGAGTTCCTTAATCAAGCCTTACACGTAACCTAAAGATCATGCATGGATTCTAGCTTTTCTTTGATATTACCACGTATCCCTCGTCAATATCATTCGTGTCCAAATAATATTGTGACTTCAATTGTATCGTTTAATCGTCGATGTCTCGCACTATTAAACGATCCAAGAGTCGTTCCTATCATTAAATCGACGATTTCTCGGTCTCTTAAATGATAGGAAAGCATTAAGTTTGGATACTAAGAGTGGAACATCAATTCCATGTCTAGAATTTATGTTTGGATAGAGGATTATTCTAAACTTAGATTCAAAAGTATTTTTCAATCACAATTAAATCAAACATAAACAATAAAGTGCAAGAGTAATCTCTATATCAAATCAAATGCTAGAACCATACATTTATAGATCAAAGGATTACATGTTTAGCTAAGATCAAGTACCTCTAATCCCAACAATGGAGATTTAGCTACTCATTGTCATGGAAACTTTGCAAGAATGAATTGAAATGGAAAGATTCATCACAACTTTGTGATTTCTCACCAAATGAGGAAGAATCCAACTTCTATCACTCTTACTCTATGAAGAACAAGCCCTATCTCTCTCTCTAAAGTTATTGTCAAGTATTATCTGTGATTATTTGAGTAAAAACTAAGACTTCTTTTCAAGAAATGGTTAAGGCTATTTATAAAATTTCCAATCTGCATCAACTCGCCTCGCGAGTTCCTTTACTCACCATGGCGACTTGATGTTTCTTCCCCAGTGGGTTTGTGTCACGTCATCAATGGGGAGTTTAGCCGCCCTAGCTCGCCTCCCAAGTAACTTCACTCGCCATGGCAAGTAAAATTGTGCTTCTGCCTATGTTGTCTCTTTGATAACTCGCCATTGCGAATTTGGGGTGAGTAAATATGCCTTTCTGCTTCTTGCTTGCTGATGCTACTCGCCATTGCGAACGAGAGGCGAATTGGAGGCGAGTGAACGTGCCTTTCTGCTCATCTTTCTGTCTTTTTGTATTTTTTCTTGTTTTTCTTCTTTGCTCAGTGCCTTGAGTAACTTTCCTGCACAATTGGGTAAAATAAGATAAATAAAGCGTAAAAGGACCATAATCATTTATCTCTCGGCTTTTTCCTTAATAAATTGCAAAAAATAATTAACAAAAGTGCTCTAAATCTTCATTTGAATTACCACTTTTTGGCACTTATCAGTTGTACCAAAAAAAAAATATGAAATGAGTTTTCCCCTTGTTTTTCCAATGGAAAATGAGTTTTTTTATCTTTTTGGAACATACGGTCCGAACACAATAAGTAGTTCGAATTTTATAATATGAAACACTCTGTGTATGGATTGTGTTCCTTGTTTTTTTCGGATAATAAAATTTGAACTTCTCGTATAGAGAAAATCAATTCAGATTATATAATATGACTGTAACAAGACAAAGACCGAGCTTATTTGCAACAGATAGCCAACTTATGAACCATCATAACCCTTATTCATATGTTTTACGTCATTCTTAGGTTTTTCCGCCGTGTTCCAGACGAAAATCCGATTTTCAAACTACTTTATCGGATTACTCTAAAACTTGCCCAAAAAATTAGAAGAAAAATCAAGAACCAAGTCTCAGCAAAATCAAAAACCAAAATTCAATCGTTTAGACTTATTTTTCATTTTTTATGTTTTTTCATATTCTCAGAAAAAAATCCGAATTTTTTTTGCATTGCTTATTTTTTGGGATAAAAAATTTGCATTTTCGAAAGAAAGCTTAACTCAGTTGGTATGGATATTACATATTATATGCAGGGGTCGGGGCTCGAACCCCGGACACCCCACTTCTCCACAATTAAATTGTGTGAGCTCTAGCCACTAGGCTATTTGACAAAAAAAAAAATAATTAACGTTCTATTTTCCATTCATGCAAGTAAAAAAACAAGTTTCTTATTGTTTTACAAATAAAAAAATACAAGTTTCTTATTGTTTTATATTTAAACGATGAAGATCTAATTAGTTAAAATAAAAATGGTAGAAAGCTTGGGGGTGTGATTGTGAGGGATAGATTTAAGCTATGAAACTCGGATACTCTAAAACAGAGACGCATCTGTATCGGATACCGATACTCCACAGATACTCGCGGATACGCTTCTACGAAGTATCATAATTAATTATTTAAATTTTAAAAAAATATTTTAACGGATACTTATACGATACTTCGCAGATACACAAGGATACTTATAAGATACTTCACAGATACGTATCCTAGAAAAAGATGAAGAGTAAAAAAGTGAGACAATGTTGTAAACATTCAATAGAGATGTATATGATTCAATTTTGGATATGCATCACTAGAATTGTTTCTCGATGAATCACTTAAAATTATACTTCTTGTGGACGAAGGTAACGAGAGAGGTGATTCAATTAATCAACATTAGATAAAATTTGTGTTGAGTTCTTTTAATCAATGTTTATTTTCTTCAAGTATTTTACATACATATAAGTTTTAATATAAATTTTTTGTTAACATATCTATATCGTATCGTACTTAT
>Ga0315913_1005910_pt1 | contig 14828 bp, 6 predicted proteins | sample MpolsnodulesMG_FD_207736 | JGI IMG/M metagenome (GOLD analysis project Ga0315913, IMG submission 207736) | Medicago polymorpha root nodule microbial communities from Los Angeles, California, United States - small nodules | ecosystem: Host-associated > Plants > Roots > Nodule | place: USA... | reverse complement strand
CACACACAAGATATTGCAACAAGTTTATTTTATAACATATTGTTAGGTATGCTTAGGTTTCCTTTATAAAATCAGGTTCAACATGTTTTAGAAATTTGACAATATCCTCAACTTGTTTGCTTGATTCCTTCAACATGGTTTAAAACGAGGGCCTTTGATGATGATGATGATAAAGATAAAAAAATTGAGAGCGAAAGAATATTTTTTGTCACAGGGACCAATTTGCTTGATTATTATAATTTCAGGGGGCATTTTGCACATAAGTGCAAAATTTCAAGGGGGTATTTGCACATAACGTAAAAAAAAAATTCAGATTTTTTTTTTACTAACGGAGGAAATTGACTAACGTTATTCAATTTTAGAGAAGGTAATTGAAGTTTTGTTAATTTCAGGGGAGTAATTGACGAAACTTACAATTTCAGGGGGTAATTACCTATTTCCTCCTTCCAAATACAAGTTAAGAATGCTAATCTTAAATGTTTTCTATTTTTTTATTTATTTTGGGAAATGGAGTTTTAAGTTGGTGATCTCATTGGGATATTTTCACTAAAGATCGTTTTCTAGCACACAAATAAAACAAACTTGCTACTTGGAAAATTAGACTACTAGAGATTACTGAAAAGAGAGAAAATATTTGACTTGTTACAATCACACCTCATACGTTTTATTTCTAAGTGCAAATGTATTTCATTTTCAAGTGACAATGCTTCCGTTGAAGTTATGTAATTCTTTAAAAAAAAATAAACCGTATCCATAACGTAATTTTTCTTTTATTACTAACCTTTATTTTATTTAGGAAATATATCCATATCAGTTGATTACGATTTTTTCTTTTTTAAAGATGTTTGTTAGGATTCTTGTTCACTTGTTGCATTAGGATTTATCAATTTATTTTCATATATATGCGTATCAAAGACAAACATCGATGAGAAGTACTGAACAAGCTTTTTGTCCTATAAATAGAGTCAATTTCGTTTTTGGTTCTAATAAAAAAAATTGACATGTTTTGATCCCTGTTATAATTTTAACATTTAGTTTTAGTTCTTGTTAAATTAAAATTTGTTAAATTATGCTTAATTTTTAATTTTTTGAATGACTTTTTAAAGAATTGTTCAAAACATTATAATAAATTTCTCTGCAAAAAATGACCTTAAAGTTTGATTTTTAGGTTGAAATTTTCATTTATTTTATCTTGAAATTTAGGTGTTTAAAAAAATTCATATTTAATTCATTACATGTTTAAAATTCTATTTTTATTTTATAAAAGAGCTTCTAATGTTCTTAATATGCCTGTAAAAAATTATTAAAAAATTTAAAAGTTTAAGAATAATTAAACATATTTTAATTTAATAGAGACTAAAACTACACGCTGAAAAATATTATAGAGACCAAAACCAATCACTTTGTTTATGATGACAAAAAAAATCGTTATATTTATAGGATTAAAAATTTATTTAACCCTAATAATTTTAATCAACACATTGACAACGTTTCTCAATCTTCTTGTGTGATTGTTGGTATTATTTGAATAAACGAATTACTGAAATCAAACTTCATTCTGCGCATCACGTACTTAAATCACTGGGTTAAATAACTAAGATTGAGATATAAACCAAATTGATTAACGTTGTGAAAAGTCAAATACTATTTTGAAATATTGTTATAGATGATTCTTGGACCATTACACAATTTTTTTCATAAGTTCGCTCCACTTGAGATGATCTTATTTAGGATATCGAGTATAGGGTGTTAAGAGTGCATATTGGATAAGATAAGCTCTGAGCACATGTTAATAAGTAGAAGCAGTCATCATTTTACAAATCGATTTTGTAAGTATGAGTTAGACTCAATCCATGAGTTTAAGATGATATCAAAGCCTACCCAAAACTGTTAGGCAATATGCTAATAGGTCATCGATATCGGTCTAATATTGGTCACACTCCTTATGTTTAATCTTGAACATGAGAGGAGGGTATTAAGACTATCACATTAGATGAGATAAGAATTGAACATGTATTTAATTATAAGTCGGGGGAGTTTAAACCTTACAAGACGGGTTTACAAAGACAAATTAGGTTCAACATAAAAGTTTAAGATCTGGTGCCCTAAGATATATACACACGAATACACTCGCATATACAACTAGCTCGGTCATTAAATATTGTTAATAAAATCAAAAGAATTGAGAAGCAGTATTAATTTTATTTATAATTTATATATATAGAAAAAAGTTAAGTTTGTCTTTCAGGAGAGAAATTTTTTTTTCTTCTTTATTATATTATTTATAAATATTTACAATAAAATATATTAAAATTTGTCCTCCTGACTTAGCTCAGTTGATAGGAACATTACATAATATATGTAGGACTAGGGTTCAAACTCCAAACACCCTACTTATTCACTTTATAAAAGTGAATTTATAGTCACTAGACTACTTGACAAGAAAATATGTTAAAATTTACAAATATATTTTAATAACGAATAACTAATGCGGTTAAGAGACCCAAAATTTTATGAAAATTAGTATTATATTTAGAGGCAAAGTATTCTAATATTAAAATATTTAGTTTGGGTATATTTATTATAACTTTTTTTTTTACAATATTGATTATAATACATTGTTCAAGTCTAAATGAATGAATCCATTTTAATATATATGTCTTCTTTTATAGTCTTTACTTCCTTAATTTAATGGGTCTCTCTATTTTGTTGAGATCCACACAACTCGTCTTGAACATGTATTATAGTGCATGGAGTTGTCTACTCTTTCTTTCTTTGTGCAACCTCATCCTTACATGGCACGTGGAGCTAGAGCACACACAGGTCACGTCACTTGTCCATTAGGACACATGACATCCTTTAAAGCACCTTTAGGAAGACCATAATGTTTACTTGGACAATAGATTCAGAAAGAGTTTGGCAAGGTGATGATGAAACTCACATGAGTTGAACGATCAAGTTGAGCTAGACGTGCTTAAGGTAAACATGAATGATCAAGTTTAGCTTGACATGCTGAAGGTGGAGCTCTTGTGACTAGAATGATCTAACTCAGCTAGGCATGCTGAAGGTGAAGCTCACGTGACATGAACAATCAAGCTGAGTTCGATATGTTAGTGGAGCTCACGTGACCTGAATGATCAAGGTATAATAAAGTCCACATGGAATTATCTTCCATACTAATCCAAAGTTCATCAAACGTCAAACATGTTAAGACGTATACATTTGTTTTTCATATGGTTGATCTATCTCAATCTATATGAAACATCAAACTTGTTAAGACATAAATGTTTGTTTTTTGCCGGTTAACATGTATCAGTCTAGTAACTTTTCTAAGTGGTAATAATAATTTTTTTGACCAAGGGTTAATAATATGGAATATCATGATTCTCATAATTGAGAAAAAGTAGTCCAAAATGATACATTAGACTTTTTGCCTGTTGATAAGTTGTTGACTACTTCCACTGATTTCAATAAAAGTAACTTTTAATTAGTCCGACCGCCAACAAAGAAAATGTAACCAAGTTAACTACTAGACTCTGATATTTACTAACTACTCCATTTATTTTATTGTGAAACTATTTATAATCTACATTAAAATAAAAACTAATTTCCAAGGCTATATATACATAAAGAGCAAGTGAATTAGATATATGCAACGATGGACATACAATATTGGGTTAGGATGTGTGCCATTTTACTTGCAAGCTATTTTTGTGTCAACATTTTTGTGTGGAGGTTGAATGAGTGGTACTATAATTTGAAACTAAGAAAGAAACAATACCCTCTTCCTCCTGGTCATTTGGGATGGCCTCTTATTGGAAATATGTTGACCTTTGTTAAAGATTTCTCATCAGGTCATCCTGATTCATTCATCAACAACCTTGTTTCCAGGTCTCTTTCTTTTTCTCCCCTTGAAATTCTTCTTCTTCTTCATACACACACAAGCACATTTATATCATAGCTTTACATATTTTTCTTAACATTGTTGTGAGCCACAAATTGGTACTTGTGTAATGGTTTGTGGTACTTTTGCAAATTAGTTTGCAAAAATTCCCCTGTAACTTCATGGAAATTGATGAATCGAACGAATCGAGACAAATGCATATTTTTTAGACTTGCGTACTGGTTTGTGGTACTTTTTGAGACTTTGATAAGGCCATGGCCCTCCCTTGTCTCCACCTAGCTCCGCCTCTAACAACGATATTCAACTATGACATGCTTCATTGTTCAAGGATTTTTATAATTTTTTAAACAAAATCCAATCATTATTTATTTATAGGTGATTATAAATGCCTTTCATATAAGAATTTTCATTTTATCATTTTTGTGGTATTCAACTATTGTTTGTACTCTCAAATGCATATATTTCTTTTGGTGGAAATTAAATGCATATTTCTCCTATGCAGGAGTAAAGACACCCAAATACAGTACAATGATAAAGTTGTATCCCAACATGACCACAGTGTCATTAATCTCTTTTATCAAGAGCGACACGACATGAACACAAATATAGAATTTTTAACCGTAAGCTATATAAAAATTCATATTAAAATTATGTTTTGTTAAAAAAATTTAATTATTTGGGAGACATTCTTATAATATTATGAATTTTTTTACAAAATTGTATTAAAAAATATGAATTCTACATATGAGTTTACTTTAAACGAGGGACCAAAAGTGAAGATGAAATTTTTTTGAATGGCTAAAAGTTGAAGAAATTTTTTAGAGGAACTAAACTGAAAAGTTGACATATTTATAGGGATTAAAAACATATTTAACCCTAAATTATTTGGATACACATATAAACGTACATATTAAATATATTATTTAATTCATTATTTTTATAACTTATCTTTACTTATACATGCGTCAAAAATATCTCCGTAAACTTAACTCATTTTGTAGAGACAATACATAATGTATACAAGAGCTGAAGTTTGACGCTCAAACACCTTATTTATTCACTTAAAGGTGAATTTCTAACCGTTAAACTATTTGACCAAAAACACATATGTCCAAATTAAAATAACATGAGATTGTGACAAAGCAAATCCTTTCAAAAAAAAGAAATGAGATTGTGACAAAGCAAATGGTACTCTTTTATAAATCACCATTCACCACCTATGTGCTGGGGTTCAAGAGTACAGTCATAAAGTTGTATCCCAACATGACCATAAATCCACAAGTTCCATTAATTCCTTTTATCGATCGTACCCAATTATAGCGACCAACCAAGAAAATGCCAATCAATGTTGAACCATCCCATCCTCACCAACTCTGACACAAAATCTAGGGGGAGATAAATGCAAAGCAGTAAACAAATGAACTAGATATATTAATTAAAGTCCCTCTTCAACGTCCCACTTCCAAGACTAGATATAATAAGCAAATGAACTAGATATATTCAATTATTCAAAGATGGAAATACAATACTGGATATGGATCTGTGCCATTTTGTTTGCAAGCTATTTTTGTGTGAACATTTTTGTGTGGAGGTTGAATGAGTGGTATTATAATCAGAAACTAAGAAAGAAACAATACCCACTGCCTCCTGGTCATTTGGGATGGCCTCTTATTGGCAATATGTTGACCTTTGTTAAAGATTTCTCATCAGGCCATCCTGATTCATTCATCAACAACCTTTTTTCCAAGTCTCTTTCTTTTTCTCCACTTCAATTCATCATCACACACATACACATGCATGCGTGCGCACACATACAAACATGTTATTTTATATTTTCTATACTCACTCGTTATCTTTGATTTTAGGTATGGACGGACTGGTATCTACAAAACGCACTTATTCGGGAGTCCAAGCATCATCATTTGTGAGGCTGACACATGCCGGCGTGTGTTGTTAGATTATGAGACTTTTAAGATTGGTTATCCAAAATCCACTATTGAAGTGATTGGATTTAAATCTTTTTGGAGTTCTAATGAAAAAGAACATAAAGGTTTTAAACGTCTAGTCTCTTCTCTTACCATGGGTCACAATACATTAGAAATGTACCTACCACGTATTGAGGACATTGTGATCAACTCTTTGGAGGAACTTTCTAGTATTAATCGACCGGTTGAGTTTTTGCAAGAGATGAAGAGCATTTCCTTTGATATCATCATTAATATTATTATGGGCTCTTACAATAAACACATCCTTACCAAAATAGAGAATTCTTTTTCTGATGTGTTTGCTGCTTTATACTGTATGCCTATTGACCTTCCTGGCTTTGCTTTCCACAAAGGACTTGCGGTAAATATTTTCATCTTAACAATATTTTCAAAATATTAGATTTTTATAATTTTTGGTAATACAGTTGACATATGTGAAATGGTCAATAAATTCACTTATTTTGATACGGAGAGAGTATCTAAGATCATATCATCCTGTTTTATTTGGCGTTGTATGAAATAATATATTACAATGTAATTTGTGCATACAAATTAGAATCTACTAATCATTCTTAGGAGTTTATTTTGGTGTTGATCACACATTTTCATGCATGTATGATAGGCACGTGAGAAGCTGGTCAAATTAATCCAACCTATTGTCGAAGAAAGGAGGTTGATGATAAAAAATGGTGAAAAGACAAAGGATAAAGATCTACTTGATATTCTTTTTGAAGCAAGGGATGAAGATGGTTGTATACCTAAGGATGAGAATATTACTGACATGTGGATAGGTGTTGTACTTGCTGGTGTTGAAGAACCTGCATATGGCATGATGTGGTCAATTATATATCTTACACAACATCCACATATCTTGAAAAAAGCTAAGGTAAATTAACATGATATCACGTAGAATTTCTATAAAATTGAGTTTTAAAAAGCTAAGATAGCAATATGCTAAAGAAAACTATTGTTATCTTGATGACTAATAGAGAAGTTATTTTGTAGGAAGAACAAGAGGAAATCATAAAGGCTAGACCGTCCACACAGAAACAATTGAGTTTAAAGGAGATCAAGCAAATGGTTTATCTTTCTCAGGTAAATATATTAATTGATCAGAAATCATATGATCGTATCATGCATAATTCATTGACTTGCGCTCAATTTGAAAAAAGACAAAATGGAAACTTACAAGGGAAAATATCTATATATAAAAAAGTTTTATTTACATGGTCAATTGACACTTAACTTAATATACGACACCACAGATTTTTTTACGACCGTTGGATTAAAAGATATTATAATATAGATCTTGTCTACAAAATTTGACATTAGTCAAAAATCATTTGATACGTCAATAAAATACATCAAAATTAACGTTTATAAATATATATTTTTTTTAAAAAAAATTAATTTTGATGTACCTTATTGAAATTTATATCAAATAATTTATAATTAATGTCAAATTTTAAATACTGTTATAATATTTTTCAATTCAACAAATAATTTTGTAATGCGATTATGCGGTAAAGAATTGTGGGGTGTGTTATATTATTAAATTTAACATCTTGTTGTCATATACTACTCTTATATCTAAGATGTCTCTATCAGCAACCCACTGACCCCAGACTTTCCAATTATTAACTTATAATAAAAAGGGAAATGCTCAATCTCGCGAAAGAGATTATCGCGAGAGGATCACGAACCACATGCTAAGGCAATTTGTCTGTTTTATTTCTATTTTCCAATGACACATGATGTATTGTGGTTCCTCTCTCTTGCTATATCTATGTTTTCTTCTGCCACACAAGCCCACAACCGCTTCACCCTTTATTGCCACAAGTATGTCGTACTGATGGAAGAAACTTGGTGTGTATGAGAAGTGAAAAGTATATTTCAACATTTAAAAGGTTCATCAATCAAGGGCCTCAAATCCAATACTAGTAGTGGTTAACTATTATTAAAAATACTTTTAAAAATAAGTAAAAAACGTGATGTCGTGAAGAATTCACGTGAAATGCAGTCGCTATATATAGCACTGCTCTAATAAAAAACGGTCCCGTCTTCTCATGGTGTATCTATCAATTTCATTGGTTGAATAAATTTACCACCAGGTGATGGTATATCTATCAATTTATTTGGTTGAATAAATTCAAAGAATTATGGCATCTTCAAACTTCTAGATGTTAATTTGTTCCCATTTCTTTCTAAGTTTGAGACTATTGAGTTAAGTTAAAGTCTCCAACTACGCACCACTCATATGTTTCTAAAGTGTTTTTTAATATATTTATTATTTGATCTCTCCATAAGGATCTCTCAATAAGGCATTAACTAATTTATATTATTGTAATTTTTTACGTACAGATAATCAACGAAATGTTACGCATTGTCTGTTTGAACTTCGCACTTTTTCGAGAGACAACTAAAGATGTTAACATCAATGGTAATATGTTCTTATTTAATGTCAAAATTTAGATTCTTTGAATTTCATCTATCTCGCTATCAACGTAAAAGTTTAATACATGAGTCCAATCATTAATGTGTCACTTTGTTATATTAGTTCTTAAAATATTTCCTTAAATATATTTGCAATATGTTGTGAGTGGATTATAACAGTAAGTCTTTTATAATATCAATTAGTTTTGAATTAAACTATATTTAGATTGAAAAAGGGCCAATACTTGTATTTATATGATAGGTATAGTGAGGATAATATACAAGTCATTCATCTAACAATCAACAACCACACCATATATACAAACGGTTTAGTGGGTTTTTTTTCTTCCAACTTTTTATGTATCTTGAGATGCGTACTTAGAGGAAATGTGAGTATAACCCCATGAAATGGTACGTTTTCTATAAGGTTGTTTATTTTTAGGTTGTTCAAATAATAGCCCTTTAGTGATTGAGTTATCATCCTAATAAAAAACTAAACAATAAAATGTAATAAACTAAATCTTAAAAATAATATATATCTCATAACTATTATAATGAAAATTGACTTTTAAACCTGATATGATATGATTTCAAAAATAATTAGATTAGCCTTCCTTGGACTATATGAGGTCTTGATGTCTACAAATTGATTGAAATGCACAATATTGCAATGATAATCCTTCAAATAGTTTGGAAGATCTTTTCTTTTCATAGAACTACAAATACTAGGACCAAGGGTTATGGGAGAAGAATTAATGGAAGTATCATTGTTAACATATTCAATAAAGTAAAAGGGGATTAAGAACAAGGTAAAACAAAATGAATGATATCATGTTCAAGCATTAATTCATGAAAATTAGATAGTAGTATATAATAGAATGGGAACTTCTACGGTACATTGATTCATTAATTAAGGTGTACCGGTACTCCTGCTTTAAAAATTTATAATTTAGCAATCATTTTATGAAATAAAGAGTTATTTATCAATATTTATATTTTATAAACCATCATTTTATAAGAAAAAACATCATTTCATTGTTTATAAGAATCATATTAAATTTTTAACATTTTCTTATAAAAAATAATAAATATTCTTTGTTACATGTAACAAAAATTAAAAAAAAGTAAATTTTATTTCGCCGACACTTTTGGTAAATAAGATCTAATTATTGTAATTGTTAATGATAGAAAACAATTCTTTTTCTTCAAAAAAACAACTTGTTTCAATATTAATTTGATAATTTGGTGTACTGTGAATGTACCAGAGAATTTGCCTAATAGAATAGGAAAACATGACGAACGGGTTGATGGCGAGTTATTGGCATTATTAAAGGGGGGGAATATTTTCATGAAAACCACTTGTCTTGATAAAAACAATGCATGACAAAGGTGATTATTACAAGAAAAAAAATATACTTCATTCGTCTCATATTATGTGACACAGTTGATTCTGTCATGTATATCAATGAACAAATTTGAACTTAAATATCTTTAATAATATATTATAAAAAATTATGAAAATTTGATATTTTGAAAATATTCATCGAGACAAATCCAACATTTTTTTTAGCAAAAATCCAACAATATCTTATAGGCTATTTTTGTCTTTATATATTAGTAAAAAAATAGGGTCAAAACATGTTATGTGAACGGTACACATTTTCAAATTAGGCCAATCACTCTTTTATTTGGCTTTTGTTTGTTTGGACCATATGGAACGAACGCAATTGTAGGTTGTTCAAAAAGAAGGAATGTTCTATTATTCAGTTGTTAGATAAAATTAAGTCACAATCGTTGTGGTGGCTGTAAGCTGGTAAGACTAATTTTGTTTTCGGGACTCAGTCCTGGTGGTCAGGCCCTTTTCAGTGTTTGGGCATTGGCTAACGTTTTGTTTTCTTTCTGACAGAATCTTGTATTTTCTGTGTTTTCTTTGGCACGCCTTGTGCTGAAGTGATCACGTTGTCAGTGTTAATATAATTCATTTTGGCTTGTTCAAAAAAAAAAAAACTCTTTTATTTGATGAAATTCTTATGAATCCGACATTTTACGAGTCTCATTTTCAAAATATAGAATCTGATTACAGAGTGTTTGAAAGGGAAAAAAAAGGTTTTTTTAATAACCCTCCTAAAATAGACTTTGACACCATCTTTGTGTCCTAAATGAATACATTTTCTAACCGTATCATGAGATTTAGTGCGATGAACATTTATAGTAGTTTAAGCATATATAGCTGAGGGAACAAAACACCGTAAAGTGGGGATAGTCAGTTGTTTATCTAACAAACTTAGTAGCTGAATTATCCTCCTACTGACGAACTGAAAAATAAAATAATGAACAAAAACTAAACATAAAATCAATCTCATTACTACCATAAAATGAGATAAAATATTTTAAACAAAAACTAAACTCGTATTCTATTCCAGTTTATGAATGTTATATTCTCTCATTAAAGGATAATAAAAACTCTTATCTACTATATATATTTTCAGGTTATATCATCCCGAAAGGATGGAAAGTGCTAACATGGTCAAGAGCTATTCATAAAGATCCTACATATTATCCAAGCCCTGATGAATTCAATCCATCGAGATGGGATGTGAGTTATATTAATTATTGAGTAAACTATAGAAATTAAAAATAAAAAAAATTAATACTTGTGTTAATGATTTTTGTATATATTACATGTTCAGGATCACAAAGCAAAAGTTGGAACTTTTATTCCTTTTGGAGCAGGAAGTATGCATTGTCCTGCGAGTGACTTGGCGAAAACTGAAATTTTTGTATTTCTACATTATTTCCTTCTTAATTATAGGTAAGCACTTAGTTTCACTTTTTTTATTAACTTATAAATCTTAATATTTACCTTACTCTTATACTAGTAGTTTCTTTCAACCGAATTTGTGCTAAAATTAAAGTCTCCAAAGTGAAATTGGTATCTAATTCTTAGTCACTAAATTAAACGTGAATTAAATATTTTAATTTTTTAAAAAAAATTGTCATTAGTTTAATTCTAAATTAGCATAAAGTATTATTTAATTTTCGATTGAAAAGAATAATTTAAAAATTGCGCTAATTTTTTTATTTTTACTAATTTATCTATTTTATATAGATTGGAGCGAGTAAATCCAGAATGTCCTATTGCTAGCTTACCATTATCCAAGCCCATAGACAATTGCCTTTCTAAGGTGATAAAGGTCTCAAGTGCATAGTTATTGTTCAAGAGTAAATTGAAGTTTTATATCCTCTTGGTTGGAAATCAGTTGTTGCTTCTTATGACAAGACTTCTAATATCTTATTGTGTATATATGTTTGGTTTGTTTTGGTGCTTCTGCTTCTTCCTAGTTCAAAACAAAAAATATAAAATTTGTTAAAAAAATAAGATTTTGTTTGGTTTGGTATTGTATAAAAAATGTGTGTTTCTTTTTCATAATTATTCTTGCATTTAATGGTTGGTGTGAATGTTAATGTGTCCTGGCTCAAATATGTTGCTGAATTATTATTATTGTGAAATTGGGAAAACTCATTGAAATTGTCCATTGGTGATAATCCGGGGAGTTTTAGGGTTTTTCAGAATCTAGTGTTTGAGAGGATTCAATAGAGATTATTTGGATGAAAGAGTTGTAACTTGTCATTGGGAGGTTGCCTTGTGACTTTTAAACTTATCTTGTCTGCTTTTATCAAATTATTTTATTTCCGTCTTCAAAGCTCTCTCGGTTACCATGTATAAACTTTAATCTATATATGTTTTAGGGTGCATTTATTTTAGCTTTAAAAAAAAGTAGACTTTGAGTTAAAAGAATCTAGAGATTTTTAAAAAAATCTAAAGCAATTTCTGTTTGTTTACTATCATAAAAATCATTTTTTTAAGATTTGAAACTCTTACACTTGAGTTCCTTGTATTTAGAATAAAAAAAAATAGATTTTGGAAAAGCTTTTCATTTTAAGGCTAAAAATGATTTCTTTTTAAATCTAAAACAAACACAACAAAAATAAAATAAAAAGTAATTTTTTTAGTTAAAAAAATCTAAAACAAACGGGCCCTATCTTTCCTTTCGGGTGAGGAGAGAGAGGAGGCCTGTTGAATACACTATGGGAAATGGGAGACAGGACGATTTTCAAAAGAAAAGTGAGGGGCTTTGTGTGAGAAATTTGAAATTATTTTTATATTGGTCTATTGGGTAAATGGTGATGGAAGATGAGAAATAAGAGGTGATTGGCAATGGAGTGTAGATATGTGACACCCTAAACCACAATCACAAATACATGTAAGACCGTATTTTTGCAAAATGCGCAAACAAAATACAAAGAAAATTTCAATAATTGAAATCACGAAAAACAAGGCATAGTAAGAACACGAATTAGGTAGATATAGTTCGTATGATGAGGGATGAGCCATGCTAATATGTATGAATATGTTAGAGCCATTTTTATGCATATTGGCATGTTCTGCTAGTTCTAATATGACATGCTTAAAAGTGATAAAACATATTTTCACTTAGACATTTAGCATTTAAGGAAATAAGCAGCATGAGTACCGCTACTCCAAACACTATGTAAGGAACATTGTCTATGCTAGGCTTGTAAAGTGGATGCGATGTCAGAAAAAATTAATCAGAAAATTCAAATGAACATGACATACATTATATCTGAAAATCCAAATCAGTAAGAACATAGCTGCCATTCTTCCTTGAGCACATGCGGGATGGAACGAAATGTTTGAAGAAATTTTATTAGAGTTACATAGCAAAATATGTCTTAAATCTCTTGAGGAGAATACCAAGTTTCCTAAATAAGCATCACAATTAGAATTTGTTTTTCTTTTCATTTTGGCATTTATGAAATATATCAAGAATAGTAAACCTTGAAGCTCATTCGATGATACTATGGATCTTTTTCTTTAAGTTTTCAACACAAACACAAATAATGCATCAGACACATGCACATAAACATAATTAATAATGAAATAGAGACAAGAAGCAACAAATAAACAATGTTGTCATTTATATATAATCCTACGTCTTAATGAAGTACTGAGACAATTAGAAGTACCAAATTGTAGTCAAAGTTTAATACAAACAAATCAAGAACCTAAGTTAACACATATCTTATAATGTTGTTAAAATAAACGAGACAATCATAACGGCCCCTAAAACGGAAAACTAATGCTGGTCTGTAACTTGACGGCGATAGGGACGAAGAACCGAGAAATCGAACCGTTGCTCGTATGGATCCCAATGCATGCCAATTTCATCTCCTTTCTTTAAGCCTCTTCGAAGTACAAAATCCCTGATCCATGTCTCTTTGAAAACAGGGCTTTGATTCGAAGGTCGTATCTTGAAAACGAGAGAATGGAGAGAGTTGGTGTCAATATCCCATACCTTAACATAGACTCCTTTATCCCGAGCAGCTTTAGCACCCAAAACAGGAACCACAAAATCATTGGCCAAATCTTTATTCAGCAAAAGTCTACTGTTATGGCCAAGATCAGTTTGTGTCAACACTTTCTTGATTTTCCATGGATCGTCGTATAGTACCCACTCAGTTGAACAATCCCAATTTCTGGTTTCAATAACAACAGCAGCATCATTGGCTATCTTGATTTTCTTGTTCTTTGTTGAAATTAGATTGGTTTCTTGTTCGGCAAGTTTTCGTTTCTTGTTGATGAAATCTATATCATCATCGGCGGTTCTTGAACAACATGAGGGGAAACACGAACCGCCTAGTGACAGACATAGACAAACAACATTGGTTTCGATGGAGGAAGGCGAGTACGATGATGATGGTGAATGCGAAGTGAGTTTCCCCCAGTTGTTGTTTCTTCTTCCGGCAACATCATTGGAACGCTTTCGTTTGATGTTGATGAATTGTTGTTTTGTGGTAAAAGAAAGACGAGAAACAACAACATTGTTGTTAGTGTGAGCAGCCATGAATTAGAGAAGAGAATAGTTAGGGTTAGGGTTTAACAGATGAATGGGTTTCCTTTCAAGAAGAGAGTGAGTGACTAATCTTTGTTAAGTGTGAGACTTAATGAAACCCTACTTCCCTTATACTTATATAGATAGTACCCAGCTTATGTCGGTGGGTTGTCAATACTGTTTTAAGGTTTTCATTCTTTTTCTTTCCACATTGTTTCGGCCCATTAACATAGGACTCCTATGTTAAAACTCGGCTCGGTCATCGACTCGGGAGGGGTACTGGGTCATTGGATCATTGGTCGAACCACTGAGTCGCACGTCGAACCGCATGAAAGAATCGGATGACTCGGTTATCACCCGGTCTCCATAAATAAGATGACTCGGGCTATAAAAAAACATAACACTAATAAATGTTAGAAAAAATCACTAGATAAATTAAGATAATTTCTCAAATTTGATCTTTAAATTAAAGTCCATCTACTTTGATATTATTATATGATCAAACACATAAATTAATTCTTTTATATATATATATATATATATATATATATATTATGAGTATAGTAAATTTGAAAAAATTTAAAGAAAAAA
>Ga0315913_1005907_pt1 | contig 14830 bp, 28 predicted proteins | sample MpolsnodulesMG_FD_207736 | JGI IMG/M metagenome (GOLD analysis project Ga0315913, IMG submission 207736) | Medicago polymorpha root nodule microbial communities from Los Angeles, California, United States - small nodules | ecosystem: Host-associated > Plants > Roots > Nodule | place: USA... | reverse complement strand
CCTGGACCTGCTTTCGCGGTGAGATCATCGACAGGCCGGCCGGCGAGTTGGCGCCGGCGGCCTGGATGGCGCCGCGCCCGTCGATGCGTTCCTTGTAGAGCACCGAGTTGCTCGCATCGCGGCTGTTCTGCGAAAACAGCTTGGCGACCGCCGGCATCTCGCGCACCAGCGGCATCAGCTTCGTCTTCGACCAGCGCGCCGCGTTCTCCTCCGTCGGGTGGACATAGAGGAAATCGCCAGGCGCCATGTCGAGGGAGCCTAGCGTGAAGATGTTGGCGCAGATGGTACCGCCGATCTGCGCCGATTTCGCCAGGCTGACGATGTTGCAAGGATCTTCGGGCGACAGCGCCCGCAGGATCTCCGAGAAGAACGGCACCAGGTCTTCGTTGTACGGCCCCGGATGGTCGGTGATGCGTTCCGAGAACACGATGTTCCGCTTCGCCCAGTCGAGATAATCGACTGCCGGCGGCGGCTCGCAGATCTCGGCCAGCACGCTGAGAGCGAGCCGCTCGGGATTGAACAACACGGTCATTGCTGCTCGTCCTCGACATGCTCGTCCAGCTCCGCCGCTGCGTCGGCGAAGTCGCGCGCCTTCTTGGCTCGGTGGTCCCGGAAGGCCTTCAGCAGCACATGGGTCGCATCATGGGTCGACACCGAGAACTGCGCGGCAATCGCCTTGGCCATCTCGGGGATGGCCTGTTCCATGACCTTGAACGCCTCGGCCACGGCCTTGACCATCTCTCGCCGAGCATCGTCGGTCAGCATGTACCGGCCGAGCTCGAGCGCTTCCTCGCGCTCCATGCGCGCGGTGGTGATCTTTTGCTGTTTCAGCTTCTCGGCCGCGACCTCGTCAATAAACGGGTCGACCATGACGGTCGGCTTTAAAGGCGCCTTCGGCTTCTCCGGCACGTCGAACGACAGCTCGAAAGCAACCGGTGCTGGCGCCGATCGCGTCGCCGTGCCGTTCGCTCCGAACCGCTGCGATGGATCGAGGGTCTTGCGCAGCTGCTCGACCGCAACCGATGCGCGGATCTTCGCGTTCCGCCCCTCGCCTTCGAGCGCATCACCGAAGATCTTCCGCTCGGCGATGTACTGCGAGATGCGCCCGGCACTGACGCCGACATGAGCCGCAAACGCGCTCTTCGTCATGATGTCAGCTGCAAGGCTCATCTTTAGGAACGCTCGTTCTTTAGCCCGGCTCTTTAGTTTAGGCTCTGACTTTAGGCTTCAAAAAATCGCTCAGACTGGACAACCTCCGCCGTGCCAAATACCCGCAGGGGGACGGATGCCAGGAAGGACCCATGAACCGTCGGAGCGGCCTATCGGGCCGTCCGAACCGCCCGCTGAAAGGCGACGGCAAAATGATCATGGACGTTGGCGACCACATACCGCTCGACGACCTCGCGCAGACGAAGGCGGATGCGATACGAGACCTGAGGCACGAACAGGATCACCGGATGGATGGCATCCGTTGCCGGATCGCGCTGGTAAACGCCGGGGTAGAGGTGCGAAGGCTGCTTCGGCACGAAGAACCGTGCGTTCTTGTAGTTCTTGTTCCGCTTGAGCGACGATGATGTGCGGGTACGGGTCGCGCCAGCACCACGATAGTCGATCTGCAGGTCGGCCATGACGCGGTTCAGAAATCCTTGCGTCATGTTGCCGTAGCGATCGAGCGGCGCCCGCTTTGCTGGCACGGCCACCAGGTTCCGTTGCATCAATCCGCGATCGACGAGCTGCCGCTCGAAGGCCTTATGGGTGCGCATGCCACCTTCGATCTGCGGACCGAGGAATGCCGTTGCAGGCAATCCGCCCTTCGTGCGGTCGCCGGTCACAACAACCGCTGCCCGCAAGTTCTGCCGCGATGCCCGGTCATAGATGACGCCCCGCTTTGCGTAAGGGGTGGGCCGATCAAAGACCCTTTCCATCTCTCGCTGGACTTCGAGGCGACCACCCTTAGCCGTCTCATTCAGCGTGAGCATGAGGGCATAGGGAAGCTGCTTCCGCTCGATATCAGTCAGGGATCGATTGAACTGCTGGAGATCGACTTTGATCTGAGCGTCGAACATCAGAAGCTCCGAAACGGCCTGCCATAACCTTAACGGAGAAAGGCGACCTCACGGTCGCCCATCACATAAACATAGCAGTAGCACTGGCCCTGAGTCGGTGCCTCCGCCTGGAGGCTGTTTGGGCGTGGGGCTGGAGCGTTGTCCCTGAGGCTTCTTGCCTGCTCTGCCCTAGCGCTTGGCTAGGGGATCGGAGGGTAACGTCTTCCGGCTCGTCCGTGCAAAATGACTCTCATAGCTTCCGGAGAAACGCAAGAGGCATGCTTTCGATATCGAATGGCCTGCCCTGTACGTCAATTCGCACGCTCGCCTTTGCCTGCCGGCACCACTTCACAGCCGTCACAACGCACCTGAATCCGGCGAACGGCCCAAGCACGATGTCGGCCTGATCCCCATCACGAAACGACTTATCGGTTGCTACTCTGGGCGCCTCAATACCATCAGAGAGCCGTTTAAAAACAACTACATCTGCATCGTTGATGACATGGTATCCAGCCGGCCCACCGACGAAATCGAGTACGTCTTTCTGGTACCGCAGGCCATGAAACGCTTCCGGAGTTGGCACCAGTCGCACCAACAGGTAGCTCGGAAAGAAGGGGCGGTCGCTTTCGATTTTCCGACCGTGGCGCACTAGAACAACCCTTTCTCGCGGCATGAACGCCTCGACATTCGCTTCCGTCAATGCGTTTTCCACATCAAATTCTTTGCCGCTCTTCACATGAAGGCAGTACCAACGGGCATTTTCGGGGTTCATTTCCGTCACTTTCATAGATGCTGCCTTCAAGTTTGCTGCTGTGATTCGCCGAATTCTGTCCGAGAGCCGCTCACGTCCTTGCAGCGCGATCGGGCTTCCGGAGAGTGTCCTACGCTGCATGATCATTGCTCCGCTCCTGTCTCAGTGCCGCCCTTGCGGCGGTCTCGAAATGGTGAAGTCTCTCCGGTCCGCCCTTCGGGAAGTAGACGACGCGCATCGAGCCGGGATCTGGAACGAACGGCCAGCCGGCGGCCTCGTGATAGTCCCGCCAGCGTTCGAAAAGCTCTGACCCGACAGGCACTGGCTCACAAAGATCTGCCAGCGCCTCGAAGCGAGCCTCGGTAACACTGCGATCGCGATTCTTTGCCTGCGCGTGCAGATCATTGGCCCGCGGATAGCCGCTCTCGACGACGCGGCGCCGCAACTCTGCTTGGTCGAAGTCATCCGGAAAGATCAATTCGCCACCGGACCCCACGGAAATCCCTTTTCCGCCGACGTAGGATCGTGCCCTCGCTTCGCTGGTGCGCATCAGCGTTTCGAATGTCTGCCTGATACGATCACGCACACCGAGAGGCATCTCGACAGGTTCTGGCCCATCGAGGAGCGCCAGCACCCGAATTCCGGCCCATACCGGCCCGAACGGAGCAACCGGGATCTTTGTGCTCGTCGCTTGTACCTTCCCGGCGAGCGGGGAAATGGCGAAGAATTTCTTGTCTCGCAAATAAACGCCGAGGGCGACGTTCTTGACTTTCTGCGCCTTGCACTCGGCAAGGTATGCGTCGCGCCGCTCCTCAGCCAACCGACGCTCTTCAGCCGTAAGCTTCTCAAACTGCTGCAGAGCCCAAGCCGTCGAGGAGGCGATCGCACCCGGCCACGGATTGTTCGCCGTTCCCATCTCGAGAGCCTTCACCCGCTTGCCGAATTTCGCCGGATCGTCCTGATCCTTCAAATCGCCTTCGCGCGCACCCTCTCTCTCTGATGGTTCTATTGGTGGTTCTATTACGGTTTGGGTGTCACCGTGACACCCGTCGACGTCGTCTGTGTCACCCATAGGCGTCGCCGCTGTCACGGGTGACACTGTGTCATGGGTGACACCATGACACCCGTCGAGGGCGGTTTTCGAAGCCTTCAACCGTGCGAGGGCAGCCATGTTGAAATCATATCGGGTCGCCTCTCCCGGCTTGCTGCCGCCCTTCCTGACGACGACAAGCAACCCCTCTTCGACGAACTCGGCGAGGATGCGCTGCACCGAACGTGCGGAAAGCTCGGTCTCCTGGGCAAGACGGCCAACGGTCGGCCAAATGCCCTTGCCGTAGTCATCGGCGAAGTCAGCCAGGCGCACAGCCAGCATTTTCCGGTTTGTCGAGCCGAGATGCGCCTTGAAGAGCTGCGACATGATGGCAATGCTCACGCCAACCCCCTTTTGAAATGCCGCGCCGCCTGCAGCGTCCGGCAGACAGCGTCCTCGCCAACACCGAGAACGGCGGCGAGGTCGAACGTGTCGAAATGTCCTGATTTCCAGAGGATGACGGCGGCCAGCGCCTGCAGCTCATCCATCTTGCCGCTCATGGCGGCCGCCGAGCGCGACCGTCTCCGGTCAACCAGCTGCAGCATACTTCTCTCCTTCCGCGCCCCCGCGCGCAATGATCTGAATTCCGATGCGGGCGTATTCCCGCGTCATGCGGATCGTGCTCGGCGCGAGCCCGTCCCGGCCGCGCGTCGCTGAAAGCGCCGCGATCTCGGCTGCGAAGTAGCCTAGGCCTTCGTGAAAACCGGCCGCAGAGAGCAGCCGCTGGATCGTCACCTGGTCGCGAATGATCACCGCGAGCGGCACTTCGAGCAGCCATCGCGCCCGCGCCGCATGGTCCGGCGCATCGGCAAGTTCTTCGATAATGGGGAGGAACTGCGTCACGCCGCGCCCCCGCTAACCCGATCGATCTCACGGACGACTGAGTCGGCCGACCTGCCGCGGGCAAGGCGCTGGCCGATCTCTTCCGGATCGAATGCAAATGGCGCCGAGGCGATCGCTTCGCGCAAATCCTTCGGCGGAGCGTCGAACGCGTTCATCACGTCGGCGGAGGGTCGAATGGCGAGGATGCTGATCATGCTTCCTCGCCTTTCGCGCATCTTACAGCGTCGCCATCTGACGCCCGCTTAACCTTGTCTTCCAGTTCCCGCAGGCGCGCGGCGCCGCCGACCGTCAATTGCGGTGGATTAGAAGGCCAGACCAGACCGAGAGCGATCATCTCGTCGAGCAGCGGACCGCCGCCCATGCATCCGCCGTCGACCGCGCCCAGCGCCTTGAACTCGGCTAGTTCTTCCTTTGTCACACAGGCGCGCCCATCCCGAGAACCCTCGTAGGATTGCTCCTCGCCTTTCGTCATGCCCGCCTGGTTGCCCCAGAACGTCCAGTTGCCGTTCAGCCTAACGTCGCCGGCCAAAAGGCTCTCGTGTCGCTGGAACAGCTCCAGCTTCGGGAGGTCTGGATAGAGCCTCTCGATCATCTCCGCGAAATAGACGGGCTTGGCCGAGTGCTCGCCCTTCACCTCGGCATGGACCGACGCGCTCTGCGTACCAGGGATCGGCGCCGGGAAGTTGCCGCGTTTTCCGAGGAGGAGGATCTCGTGCCGGTCCCGCACCCATCGACCCATGCCGATTCGCGATTTATCCCAAACGAGGCAGGTGACGTAATCGAACCCCCAGGCGCGCAGCACGTCGATGCCGTCGTCGAGCCGGTTGGCCGTCACCCACAGGAAGAGCAGCGCGTCGCGCGTCGCCGGGCTCGCATCGCCAGCGCAGAGCGACTTGATCTCGTCGAGCGGCATATGCGGATAGGAAAGCCCCCTGTCCTGTCCCCGCTCCTCACTCCAGGCCTCCTGCTCCCATGGCGGATCGGCATAGATGATCGGAAAGGCGGCGCGCGGCATTGTGCCGGCCGAAACCGTGCCGCGCTCGGCAATGGCGCGGATCACGGCGCCACGGATCTTTCGCGAGAGTGCCTGCTTGCCGTCGCGGATGGCTTTCGCCTCTTCAGCGACGCGCTTGTCCGCCTCGCGCAGCGCCTCCACATAGGCAAGCTGCTGCTCTTCGGTGAGCCCCTTGAGCCGGTCGAGAGTTACGCCGGTATCGTGCCGGGTGCCGCGGATCTGCCGCAGTGCCCGTTCGCTGATTTTCTCCCCGCGCTCGGCGTCACGACGGATCGCGCGCTCCGATTGCCCGGTCGCCGCAGCAGTCTCTGAGGCAAAGCTCTTCGCCGCCTCGTCGTTCAAGTGGCCAACTTGGCCATTTGATCGCCGGTCGCCGCCATGCCCCGTTTCCGGGTGGCGCATTAGGTGGATTTCCTTGCGGCGGAAGGTGAAGAGCGCCCGGTCCGCCGGCGTCAGCTCGGCGCGGCAAAGGTTTTCGTCGATCTCCCATAGCTCCGCATCGAGATCGTCGCCCTCTTCGATGAAGGCGAGGATATCGGCCCAGCCGAGCGCCCGCGCCGCCTCGAGTCGGTGGAGCCCGGCGGAGAGCAGGAAGCACTCGCCGTCCGGCCGCCGCGTCACGCTGACCGGGGTGCGGTGCCCAAGCTCGGCGAAGGATGCCTGAAGAGCCGCGACCTTTTCCGGATCGGCCTGGCGCAGCCGAAAGCCGACATCAATCCTGTCGAGCGGAATACGGATCAGCGCGCGTCCGGATCCCGCCTCGGCCGGCGCAGGGAGGCGATCGGCGCCCTCCTCGGGTTGAACCCGAGGATTCGGCGCGCCGGGTCCGCCCTCGCCCCGCTTCCCGATTTCCGGTGGCGTCACTCCGGCAAGCTCGCAGAGCTTCGCCGTCGGATACCAGACCGCTCCATCTTTCTTGTCGCGCCCCAGGAACTGGCGGCTGTTCAGATTGCGGCAAACAGCGGTGTCGGACTCTTTCAGTGCCCGATAGAGGCCGTCCCGCAACACCGCATCGACGATCTCGCGGGCCTTCGGTCCGAGTTTCGGAAGTGCCGCGCCGCTCATGCCGCCTTCCCCGCACAGAACTCGTGCCGGTTCAGCAGCCGATAACCTTGCCCCCAAACGGTCTCGATCGTGACGCCAAAACGGGCGAGCTTCTTCCGCATCTTGCAGACGAAGACATCGACGATCTTGGTCTCCGGCTCCACGTCGGCACGGTCGCTATAGAGCGCGAGCATGACGGATTGCTTCGTGGCCATGTCACGGGTGGCGAGATGTGCAAAGACACGCGCCTCGCTACTCGTGAGCCCGAATTCGATAGGGACCGGCACGGTGGTCGGCGCCAGTAACTCTTCAAGTTGACGCACCCGTTCACGGAGAATTGTGACCTCGCGCTGGAGGTCGAGAACGATCCTGTCCATCAGCGCGCCTTCCGCCGGTTCATGTAGATGACGGAGGCCAATGCGCGCCAAAGCGGTATCTTCCGCTCGGTTGCGAACCGCTGCGCATCCTGCTCAAGCGTCGACAACCGCGACGAGATCAGCAGCGAAATCCGCTCCGGCTCAATTTCGCCGGCATATTCCTTGGCGAAAAGCAGGTGCTCGACGGCACGGATCATCGCGGCCGAGACCGGGGCAGCGCCGCCTTTTACGCACACTTCCAGCACCTTGCGTGCGCCGACCGCATGGCGGCGGCTGACGACTGCAGAAATCGTGCTGATCGCCATCGTCTCACCCGGCTTGAATCGGGAGAACGGCGGCGGATTCTTCAGGATCGTAGCGCCGGCACGCTCGCAGACCTGCGCGATCGTCAGCGCATCCTCGTCGCCGGCCGCCACCATCGCAGTGTGCAACTGCGTCGGAGTGACCTGAATGCGGTCGCGGTTATGGCGGACAAAGGCATTGGCGCGCAGCTCCTGCCTGTCCGCCCTCACGACGAGCACCGGCAGCTGCTCGATGCCACCATGCGTGAGTGCGCCAAGCGCGGTATGCTGGCCGTCAATCACCTGCAGTTTTCCATCGACCTCGACGACAACCGGCGGCTTGAATGCCGTCCAATCCCATTCGCCGATGATCTTGCGGATCAGCCGCATGGAACGATCTGAAAGCCCGCGCTGATAGGACTCGTCCACCCAAAGCTCGGAGGGAGAGACCATCCGGATCTCCGGCGGCGCCGATGTGATCTCGGCGGGCTTCACGTCAGGAAATTGCAATGCCTCAATTGCTCTCACGGCCTTCTTCCTTCCGATTGTTCGATGATCCTGCAGACCTCGTCTTCGTCGATGCCGAGTTCGGCTGCGATCGAATGCGTGTCGCGGTTCTCCTGGAGCCAGAGCGTCAGGCCGCGCACGACGAGGACCTGGCGGGAGAGCGTTGTGATTCCACCCTCGCCAGGCGATCGAGGTATTCCGCGCCCCTCGCCGTCAGGCGCACGACGTCACGGCTACGGCCGACCCAGGCGACGACGCCGGCGGCGAGCGCCTTCACCACGGCATCACGGTCGACGTTGCGGACGAGCGTGTATGCGTCGCCGCTCGCCCGCACCCCCCGCAGCAATGCAATGCAGCGCGGCCCGACCGGCCCGCTGTCAGTCCAGCACGCGGGGGAAAGGGTGGCGCGCTCCATCAGTGCACCCCCTTGCGACCAATGTCGCCGAGGCCGTTCCCGCGCATCGATTCGAGCGCCGCGCGCAGCCCGTCGACGGTCGACTCGTCGTCCAGTCCGGCCGTGATCGCCGCCGCGGCACAGGCGACCGTCACGACGCTCACGGCCGCTTCCGGGTCATCGGGCAGCAGTGCGCAGATCGCCGTCACTGTCTTGGTCGGGTTTTCGGGCTTGCCGTCCATCACGCCGCCCCGTCCATCATCATCGCTTCGAGGCGGGCAAGATCCTGCTTCGCCGCCACGATGCGACTGCGGATGGCCTGGCGCTCCGCCGCGTCGATGCGGCCATCCTCAATCGCTTGAGCGACGGTGCGCACGACATCGTCGAGCACGCCGTCGAGGCGCAGGACCGCGCTGGCGGTGACCGCTCCGAAGCTCGAAACGCGCTCGTCTTTCACGATCCGCGACATGGCAGTGAGCAGGAACGGGTGATCGCAGCGCCGGTCGAGTTCGGCGGCAAGATCGAGGCGGATGAAGCTGTCGCGCCATTCCTCGCCAGTGGAGGCATATTTGGTCAGCGTCGAGGAAGCAACGCTGAGCGCCTCGGCTGCCCGGCTAACGCCGCCGAGCGCCTCGTAAGCCGCAGCCGTAGCGGCCTTGATGATGGATGCATGTTCGTTAGAAATTGCACGCACGAAAACACCCCTGAGTTTGGGTCAAGGAAAAAATCAACCGAAAGGATTCCGTGAAGGCCGCGCACGGGCGGCGTACGGTCAGTCCATCAAATCAAGGAGGGCCGCATGGATAGGCAGACGGAAAAACAGAGACAGGGACGCGCCGAACCTGGGCGCGTCCCTGCCAGGTGGCAAGGTCGCCGACTGGGAGGAGGAGACCGGTGCCTTGCTGGGGGAACGTCATTCGGCCGCCTCCGCGACCATATCGATCAGACTAGCCACAGTCTCTGGCTTGTTGGATTTCAGCCATTCGAGGCGCTGGCGGTGAAGATCCTCGGCCATAACGAGGCCTCCCGACACAGAGCGAATGCGCTCGACCAAAGGAGCGTCTGGCCGATTCTCTCCGGTCTCGTATCGCTGATAGGTGCGCGCGCTCTCGATCGACAGCAGCGTCGCCGCCTCGCTCATAGTTAATCCGTTTTCGGTACGCCAGGTTCTAAGGTCCATAATCACATATAGCGCAAATCGCTAAGTAGCTGTCAAGCCGGATTTAGCGATAATCGCTGTGTCAACGATTAGCGAAAATCGCTAAAATAGGAACTATGATGAGATTGAAGGAACTTCGCAAAGCCCAGGGCATGACTCAGCAGGAAGTCGCTGACGCGCTGCACCTCCATTTGACCAACTATAACAAGCTGGAGAACGGCAAAACCGAACTCACGGTCGGGCTGATGGAGCGATTGGCAGAGATCCTTCACTGCGATCCTGTCGATTTCATTTCCAACCGAGGCAACGTCCGTATCGTGAGGGTGTCGCAGCGCGTGCAAGCCGGCACATGGTCGGAGTCCCTCGTGTGGGATGAAGATGACTGGTACGAGGTGGCCGTCCCCGACGACCCTGCATACCGCCACTTTTCACTCTACGGAGCCGAGACCGCCGGCCCTTCGATGAACAAGAGGTATCCGGAAGGTTCCGCTCTCATCTACACCGATATCAACGAGACCGGAGAGTCTCCGCTGGTCGGGAAGCGCTACATCATTGAGCGCGAACGAAGCGACGGGCTCCGTGAGGCCACGGTGAAGACTTTGTGGAAGGATGAAAGTGGTAAGTTCTGGCTCCTGCCGGAATCAAGCGATCCCCGCCACCAAGAACCGATTGACCTTTCTGGAGGTGACGGCGACATCGTGCGCATCGTCGGCCGCGTGATTTACTCGGTTCAGCGCGAGGATTGATGCCGTAGCCGGAGCGGCTGCTCCGCTGCGTTCTCCGCTGGAAACAACCGTCAGCCAACCTGCACTTAGCGACATTTAATAAATTGATTCGCCAGCCTATTTTCTGACCTAGCGTTTTTCGCTAAAAATCCCTTGACACAGTATAGCGATTATCGCGATATTTGCGGCGCAATTAGATGGAGCCGCAGCATGATCCGCATTCGCACCCAGACCGAAAACGCAACCCGCAAAATCGAGGCGCAACCGTACTGCATCCGCACTCTTGAGGAGCGGATGGCCGACGATATGCGCGAACTTGCCTTCGCCGATCAGAACGTCAGTATCGAGACCTTGGTGCAGCGCGGCTGGACCGAGTCAACGATCAGCCGGTTGCACGGGGATGCGGCCCGCATCGCCCGGCGCCTGTCGGTGAGGCAGATCGCCTGACCTTGGACCGGGTGAATGCCCCCTCCGGACTTACCGCTTTGCCGCCATCCTCTGAGCGCTCAGCAATGCGTCCGGAGGCTGCTTCTCAACGGCACAGCCAACGCTCTCGTAAGCCTTCGTAGATTACCCGCATCGCCGCCTGGCCCACGCTCACCGCTGGCCGCCTGCGCACGGAGCACCCTGTCATGCACAAGCATTCCGCATATCTGCATTTCACCGGATATAACAAGGCGCGCCTCCAGGCCCGGCCGGATCGCTTCTTCCTCGCCTGCGCCATCCTCGCGCTCTCGATCGCATTCCTGATGTCCGCCGCGCTGGCAGGTAGTACGGCCCTCCGCAAGGAATGGCAGTTCGCGGCGGATGCGAAGGTATGATGCCGCAGTTCGTCACCATCCCTGTCGGCCACGATGCCGCAACGCGCCACCAGCGCGCCAGCGCCGTGCCGGTTGCCGCCCTTCGGGGCCACGATCTCACCGTCGCCGAGCGCTCGGCGCTGCTCGACTGCTACGCCAACTCGGACCGCACCTTCCTCGAAATCGCCACGACCCACGGCGTCGACCGCGAGCGCCTGCAGGAACTCTGGTTCGATCTCTTCCTCGCCCCTTCCCGCCGCTGACCCAAGGAAACCGAATGGCCAACCTTGTCCGAAATCCCGTTCCGCCCGCCGGCCTCTCCACCTCGACGGCGCTCCTCAAGGAGCCGGCGGTGCGCGCCGGCTACCTCTCAGGCATGACGATCCCGCGCCTGGCGCTGGCCTTCGGCGTCGCCGAGTATGTCATGCAAGACTATGTCGCCGAGCGCCGCTGGGGCTGGAGCGCCGCCGAGCATCGCGGCATCCATGAGGACGGTCGCCGCACGATCGTTTTTACGCGGGCTTCCCGAGAGACAGGCGGCTACGACATCCGCCCGATTTCGGTCCCGCGCATCTCCATGCACGTCAGGGCACTGGAGGCACGGGCATGAGCGGATCTGCCCCATCGCGGCAAGTGATGGGCCCGGATGCCCGGCGCGGCGACTGGATGCAGACCGTCACCGGTCGACAGTTCTGGCCGCTCGACGCTCGCCTCGAAGACATCTTCATTGAAGACATCGCGCACGCGCTCTCGATGATGTGCCGCTTTGGCGGACACTGCCAGCGCTTCTATTCCGTTGCAGAACACAGCGTGCTGGTCAGCGAGAACGTCCCGCCACAGGACGCCTTGTGGGCGCTGTTGCATGATGCATCCGAAGCCTACATCACAGACATCGTGCGCCCAGCCAAGCGGTTCATCGACGGATACAAGCAGATGGAAGCCAACATCATGGCGGCTGTATGCGGTGCATTCGATCTACCTTACGCCGAGCCGCCGAGCGTGAAGCGAGCCGACAACGCTATTCTGGCTGACGAAGCGGCGCAGATCATGGGCGCGAGGCCGAAAGACTGGATTTTGCCGGAGCCTCCGCTTGGTATTCAGATCGTTGGGCTTTCGCCAGCCGACGCGAAGAAGGCGTTTCTGGCCCGGTATCACGCCCTCGCATCGGCGGGGCACGCCGATGCGTGAGCCGTTCTTTTGCTCCGAGCGTCCAACTCCATACCCGACCGACTGGGATGTTCACTGCCCAGCGTGCGGAGAGGGCGTGACCTGCGAAATGGATCAGGACACAGATGGGACCTTTACCAAAAGCGACCGTGACGGCGACCCAATCGTGAACTGCGAATGCGGTTGCTTTTTCTTCCCTTCCGCCATGACCGTGAGGACTGCAGCATGACAGAAACTGACACCCCTCGCTGCCCCGTCTGCGAAGAAGCGTTCAAGCCGGACGACCTCTGCGCCAGCGACATCGAGCTGGGCCCTTGTCACGCGGAGTGCCTGGAAGGCAGCCCGATCGTTGATCTCAACACCGGCGAACCGCTGCCGGATGCCGAGCTTCACACCTATCCGGCCAGCGAGATCATCGACCCATCGCCCCAAACGAGGGAGGCGGAACGATGAGCATAGGCACTCCTCACCGCGCCGCCATCCAAGCATTCAACGCCGCATCGGCCAAGGCACAGCCCGTCAGTCACCGGACCATCCGCACAGCATTCCTCGATCAGAACGTCGAGCTGCCGCTACGCCTTTCCGAAACAGATGTCGGCGTCGTGCTTGATTGCCACGGCTGCGATGTCTTCACCGTCGACGTGAACAACGAGCGTCCCGACGATGAAGCGCTGGCGATCGCGCTCTTCATCGTCGAGTCTGTCAATGCCGAGGCCGGCTTCACCACGGAGCATCTCGATGCCTAAGCTCCTGCCCTTCCGCATCCATTTCGAAGATCCGCAGATCGCCCCGCTCGATCTCGATGCGAGCGACGCCGGGAACGCGCGCCAGCTCGCCGCCACTCGCCGCAGCGTCCCCGCCGGCGCAATCCGCAAGGTCAAGATCATCAGGGAGATCCAAAGCAGCGAGGCCGACGAATGACGAAGCCTGTTCGCCTCCAGCTATCTCGCCGCAAGGGCTTCGACCTGCAGGCGCATTCCACGTCAATCACCGGCCTCGAAGCCGTGCATGTCGGCAGGCCCGGCCCGTGGGGCAATCCGTTCATCGTTGGCAAGCATGGCGATGCAGCCTATTGCGTCCACCTCCACAAGGCGCTGCTTGCCGGCCTACTGCGCGTCGGCGCCGATCCGGATGTCGGGGCACTGGAGCGCACCCGCCGCTTCGTCTCCGAGAATGTTAAGGAGCTCCGCGGGAAGAACCTCGCCTGCTGGTGCAGGCCCGGAGCCCCATGCCATGCCGATGTGCTGCTTGAAGTCGCCAACCGTCCCCGCTGTGAAGAGGCCGGCCGATGAACCATCCGCAGCCCTCGCGGCAGCAGAAGCGCATGGACGCGATCCGCAACCGGGTCGCGCTCGCAACATCCGATTGGGGTATCCAGTCGGATGGAGGCAAGATCTGCCTGATCGCTGCAAGCAAGGAAGGGAATTTCCTCGTCGCGACGATCGCGGATGGCGCGCCGATCGGAGACAGATGGTTTTGAACGCGCCCTACGATCTGATCTGGTTGCTCCAGACCTACGATGCCCTCGCCGGCCGATATCGCGCCCTAGTCGCCGAGCTGCGCCGCTACGCGCCCCCGCAACGCGAGAAGCCGAAAGACTACGCCGCCGAATGCGCGATGAAATGCGCCGAGCCAGCCTTCAAGAAATTCCTCGAGGAGTGCCACGGCCTGGCGCGCCCGCTCACCGACGATCGCGCCGCAACGAAGGTCCGATCGATCCTTAACATCGGCTCGCGCGCCGAGCTGAACGACGACCCGGCCGCAGCCGCCCGCTGGCAGGATCTGCGCAGCGCCTTCGATGCCTGGAGGCGCCGAGGATGAGCAGTCGTCGTGATCGCATCCGCGCCAAGATCATGTCCCGGGTCCGGATCAATCCGGTAGCCGGTTGCTGGGAGTGGACCGGCCCTGATTCCGGCAAGAAGGGTCGAGGCAAGGGCTACCCCCGCATGTCTCTCGACGGCCAGACAGTCGCCGTTCACATCGCCATGTGGACCAATGAGCATGGCTATATCCCCGGGAAAAAAGAACTCGACCACGCCTGCCGCAATCGCCTTTGCGTGCGGCCGGAAATGGATCACGTCGAGATGGTCACCCGCAAGGAAAATGCCAAGCGCCGGGAACAGGCGAAGCGCAGCATGATCGGCCACAACGGCGGACCTAAGTTCGAGTGCCAGGAAATGGAGGCGAGCAGCTGATGAAGGCGAACGCTTCCAGCCCGAGCGGCGAAATTTCGCTGGAACGCATCGAGAAGATGCTGCTAGTTTGCGCCGAACTCGTCGACCGGCGTGGACCGATCGCGCAACCACTGCTGGACCGCATGGAGCGGGAATACCTCGCAGCAAAGGAGCGCGGCAAAAACGTCGATCGTATCCGCAAATTGATCGGAGCCAACTGAGCTACACTTTGGCTACATTTTGGCTACATCGATAATCTTAGAGCTTTAGAATGTTCTTCTAACGCGTTGTAAAATATGGCTATCCCTACCGCTCTCCTACCGGAGCCAACTCCGGCCCGGGGAGCCAGTTTCCAAAGCCCTGCACCTCACGGTGCGGGGCTTTTTCTTTGGTGTTCGCCCAGATCCATCCGCCGCCGCCGATCAGCCGATGAGGGTGAGCAGGTTCAGGGTTGAATT
>Ga0315913_1005904_pt1 | contig 14838 bp, 4 predicted proteins | sample MpolsnodulesMG_FD_207736 | JGI IMG/M metagenome (GOLD analysis project Ga0315913, IMG submission 207736) | Medicago polymorpha root nodule microbial communities from Los Angeles, California, United States - small nodules | ecosystem: Host-associated > Plants > Roots > Nodule | place: USA... | reverse complement strand
AAACTCATATTTTCATATTAAATTAATTGAATCGGGTCGGGTCGTTGTGTTCAATACCCGTGAGATGGTTGTTGAGACCCAGAAACAATACAACAAGTTTCTGGAAGTGAGAGAGACGTCAGAGAATCAAAATCATGGCTGTTCGACAAAGAGCAGTAACAGCGCTTCCAAACCTCATACGCAATCTCCGCAACGAACAACCTCTCAAGCTCAACAAACCTTCTCCACATAATAATCATCCCAATTCCTTGCCCTCTCTCCGTCGCGCTTTCTCTTTATACGATCAGATCAATCTCATTGACAATGTCCCCGAAGACCAACTCCGATTTCAAGGGTACCTTCTTCCTCTTTTCATTCTACATACATTTTTTTCCCATTTTGCATAATGGGCTGTTTCAAAGTTTTGATTTTCAGTTAGTTTTCATATGGGGTTCAAGGAAAAGACTTGAATGTAAAACGGGTCATCTTTATTTTTAAAAAATGTGATTTTTTTTAGCTAAGATCATTATATCATAGCCAATAATTGTATTGTTGAAGGGACTTAACATGATTGTTTTGATATGGGGTCAAGGAAGAGAGGTGAATGTGAAATGAGTTAATTTTTTTTTTAATGTAATGTGAATAATTTTAGCTAAGATCATTGTTTTATCGGCAATAGTTGTTGCAGAGATTTAATGGTACTGAGTTTAATGATATTGTAGGTTTAAAGACACTGGATTTACTGTAAATGGAGTTGAATATGAAGGAAGTTTGCTTTGTGTTGGAAATTTGATCATGTCTTGGAAACCAACAAAGTTTTCAGAGATCACTGCTGATAGGTTTGTTTCTTCTTTTTTGCAATTGTTCCTTCAGTCTACGTGCTTGCTTTTCTCTTGCAATTCCTTTTCCCGTCTAAACAATATTTGTAGGACCAACTGTTTTCTTTGATGTTTCAATGCTACTGCCACTTTTAAACTGTGCAAAATTCTATCGTGGATAGTACTTAATACGTTCATTATCCTTCGTCGTTTTGTATATCATCATCGGTTTTGAGAATGAATGAAATGGATGATACAACAATATTCAAACCTTTTTGCAGTAGGTGGAATCAGCTACATGAATTAGTGGAAACCATTAAGTTTCGTATTGTGTTAGGACCAAAGGCAAAATTAACTTAATCTCTCTTAATAGTTTGACTTATAGTTTTATTCAGTCTCCTTCGCCTCTACCTATTGGACTACCCTCAATTTGGTATATTTCACCGTATTTCTACGACGAGATTCTATTATCTTCTCTAATGTGTAGCTATCTCAATTGGTCATCTAATTATTGTATGCCTAATCCTATCCAAAAAAATAAGACGAGATTATATAATCTTCTCTAGTGTGTGGCTATCTCAATTGTTAGTCTAATTATTGTATGGCTTATCCCATTTTGTTTTGTGGAATTAGTTATTCGTCCATCATCCATGGTAGCATTATTGTATTTATGATGCTAATTTTAATAAGAGAAAATAGATGATGCTTCTGATGAATGGCAATGACTCGTTTGAACAATTAGCCTCTATGATAAAATCAATGTAACAATCATTGTGTGATAACTGATAATCACCAAGCAGGCGAAGAAACATCAAGAAGTAAATGCATCATAACAATCTAGTTCAACTAGTTCCATATTTGCTTGTATTATTTATCTTGCTTTGACATCTTATCTGTTGTCATCTTGTTTTTTGTTACAGCTTGTCACTCTTTCAAATTGTCCGCCCTATTCCAGGTTGGATTCTTCAATTTTGCTATTCTTTTTTTTTTTTTTACTTTCTGATCTTCCCTTTTTTTGGTGCAATTCTATATTTTTCCTATTTGGGTGCTTTATGGGGAGTGGGGGCACTTGATAATGTGTTCTTCTACAGATAAAAACTGCTTAATTGATGATTTACTTGGGAACAAGTTGATATATTAAATACTATGATCCCTATAAATGTACTTGTAGTTTCTAAGTGTCATATTGTGACCTTAAAGCTGATGAACATTCCACTGTCACAATTATTTGAAACAGTTTCTCGGTGAATTTGTCTAATTCTATTTTCTACTGTCTTCTCTCTTGGATTTATTGTCCCTTTTAGCTAATTGTTTTGAATTAATTACATGACCCTGCTTTTTAATCATTATGTTACTAAATCGATGCTATTACCTCCTATCAAGTATCAAACTGCCTTTGATCTATATTGACTAAAATTTGGAAGAATTTTTTTGCCAGAGATTCTGATTGTTGGATGCGGACGGAACATTCAGCATGTTGATCCTGAACTAAGACGGTTTATTCGGTCGACTGGCATGAAGTTAGAAGCTGTTGACTCGGTATATGTGATTGCTTTAATTTGTGAGATTTGTGTTTTACTTCACCTTGCATTGTTGGTGCACTGTTTATTAGGTTTCAATAATAAAAATCATTAAAATTTTAGACACCAGCAGAACCGGTCATCCGGTAAATGGTTTTGGAAAATAGGCTATGTGGTTTGATTGTTGAGGGAGTGTTAGTAGGAGAGTTTCTGAGAGATGACAAGAGAATTCAAGCATTTATACCAATAGTTAGGAAGTAGTTTATAATGTAAAATCATTTCACCAATGTCATTCAATTATCTTTTTCCACGTCATTGAAAGAGTTTGACCGTGCTAACATCTATACATGTCAAACTCTTTAAAATTGACGTGCAACATATAGTTGGATGGATCGAAATAAAATCATAGGATGTATATTTTAGCAGCGTCATTTGTGGTATTATTGTTCTGGGTATCAATTTAAGGGTGGGAATAATTTTCATTTTATTTGAATCAATCAATGTATAGAAGTTATAGATTGTGAGTTTGAAAAAGGTGCATTGATAGTGTAATCAGATTTTACACATATGTCTTATCATATTTTCCCATCTTATCATATCATATTGTACCTCTTAAAAACTCGTTTTCAATGGGACGGATGATTGAATATGATTGGCTGTCTGTTTAAAATATGTGCATTAGTGTAGTATTTATTGAAGTACCCCAAATAATCATTGTATCTGTTTAAAATATGTGTATCAGTGTAGTATTTTGTTCATTATGTTACTTGTAGTTTTTAGGGTTCATTCAATAAATAATGTATCTGGTCTATAATATAAATCAAATGCATCATTTATTCAATGAACCTGAAAAATGAATCTTTTCTTATATTCGAGACCCGAGGGAGTAGTAGATTATTTGCAATTATAATTAGTTATCGGAACAATGATTTTAATATAGATTAAAAGGGGCTTAAAGGTATACTCATAGCACAATTCTCATCAGATAATTCCAAATGTTACAAGGGAGAAACCAACCAAAAATATGAACACTTCCATTTTGACTGCTTCTCGTTAAATTTTGAATGTTACATTATTTATTAATTTACTTATTATCATCCATTATTGAGTAGAGAAATGCAGCATCAACTTACAACATATTGAATGAAGAAGGTCGCATTGTGGCTGCCGCACTTCTTCCATACGGAGTTACTTCATGAAGCCTGGACCTATACTCTAGTAGCTACCCTTTGTTCAAATATGCTCACATTCATCAACACTAAAATCCTGCCTTAATCTGCAGGACATGCTTGGATTTTCTATTAGAAATATTTGCATATCAATAGGACAGTGAGTTAAGCACATGTAACTTTGTCCATGTCTGTTGATGTTTTCATATGTAATAATACTGACAATAATAATGTATAGAACCGAAGCACTCATAAATCCAAGCAAAGTTGGCTTTTCTAGTTGGTGGTTGTTTGGTTTTAAATTTCAATGTTACTTCCTTCATTTTGTTAGAGCTGTGACTTGTGAAGAAAACTCTTTATTTCTTCAATGTTATTAGGTGTTGACACAGACCCCTGCCCCTCTCCCTTGGGGATGTTAATATTTATCAGTAGTTAATTCTCAATATATTTTTGAATTTATGGTATAAATAAAAAATTGATAATTATCTGACAATTAATTTGTGTAGCTAAATTACCATTAATTTGGATGAGAGTATCGTCACTTGTGATTACTTGAAGATACATCTGTCATTTTTGTTCCAAGATATCATTTTACCCGTATGATCGTAAAAACAACGAAGAGCATACCTGGCATAGTATTTGAGATCATATTTTGTCCATGAAGAGACATAAGAATTTGTTATTTCACTTCCCTTAACACATATAAGGTTTGATGAAACAATAACAAAGAAGACAAAAGGAGTAGGGTGGTAAGAAATAATAACAAGTGGAATAAGGTTTGATGAGCTCATAACAAGAATGAAGATTTATTCCATTGGGTCGGTTCGGTTTTAAACATTCATAGTTTCACCAACCTCAAACTTTAAATTCATCTCAAACATAATTTTCTCCATATTAGGCTCTCTCATTCATATGATTAAGGTTGACCTAAATGTAAGGCCACCAAAACAATCGTCTTATGCCTGCAAAATCTATAAAAAAAAAAACTACTTGATAAAATGACTTATTTTCTACCACTGATACAAATTTACTTGATAAAAGGTTTCATATTATACTAAAATTAATAAAATATCATTGAACATTTACATGATAAAAATACTTCATGTTCTAGTAATTTTATTGAAGGTATTATTATGAGCTTCAAAATGTCTCATTTTAAAATTCGTCTAAGACCTCAATATGTGTTAAACCTACCCTACAAATTATACAATTTTCAGTCTCGAATATAAACGAAAAATACTTATATCATTTAGTAATCCAGAGCTCAAACAAAAGGTAAGTAAAATCTATTAAAAATTGTTCTACTCAGGAATCGAACTCAGATTCTCCTTAACATTTCGTAATTTGGTCATTTGTTTGGTGAAGCTCATTAACCACTTGAGTCCAATTACATGGTTAACCACTTTACTCATTTAAGGATGTCATTCTTATAATATTTTTCAATTAATATAAATTTTATTTTTCGAATGGACTATTTTTTTTTGGTCAAGTTCCAATGACTATTTTATTTCTATTAAACAAGTTTTCATCGTGCAATTTTGTAAATACATTTAATTTTATTAAATACTAAAATAATCATAGTCAAATAAATTTCATAATAAATGTAAAATTAGTTAATATTTACCAAATATGTTAAGATAAGATAGAGGAGAGGAAAATATAAATGAATGATTGATTAGGACCCAACTAATTAACACTGTGATAAACATGAATGGAATGATAGTATAAATAGACCCACCTAATCCTCCTTCCGAATTTAGCGTAACCGTTTACTGAGTGTTACGCCATTCATTCATCATGTCCACTCTACTTCAATCTTCTTTCATTTCTTCTTCCTCTTCCTTCTCTCCGATCACTCCTCGCATCTCTCTCCGCAACGCCGCCACCGTCGTAAGTAACCTTCTCTCACTATCTCTCTGAGTTTGTTTCTTTACTTTAACTGAATCTTCAATTTCTTCGATTTCAGAGATGTAATAATGTAGTAGAATCTGTCAATTTGGAAAACGGAAAACCGTACCGTTCAACTGAATATTCAGTTACCGGTGGTACAAGTTCCATTCCGAGTTATCTAGTGGCGCCAAACACTCGTATTCATGATCTCGTTAACAAGAATCGTCTTCGTATTTTCTCCGGCACCGCCAATCCCGCACTCGCTCAGGTATCATCCAATCTTGATCGTACAGAATGTTTCCATATCGAACAACAAATTAAATTGAGATGTAATATAGGTTTTGAACTTCGATTAGCTTCTAGCTCGTTATAGCTTTTTTCTGTATCAAAAAAATTAGACTCTATTTGGTAAAAAGTAGTGGAGTAGCGGATAACCTATAAACTAGCTGAATCAGATTATAATGCGGATAAGCTAGTTGATAGTGTATAAACTACTAGATTAAATTTGTAATGTTCAGTAAAATTAGCTAAATATGACCTGACAAGCACAAACACTGACACGCCGACACTTTTAATAATTTGAGAAAATCATATAATTCAGAGTAATTATATGTGTCGGTGTCGTGTCGGTGTCGGACATGTCTAAGCTGAGGAGTGTCCGTGCTTCATAGCTAGTTGACATAAAAAGATATTTTAACTAATTTTTTTTCTTTTTGAATACGATAATAAGGATAAAATTGACATCAAAAAGATGATAAGCTCAAATGCTACTTGAAGTAGTTATTAAAAAATGTCTAGTTTGGTCATATGAGCTTATAAGTTGGCCTTGCCAAACTGAGCCTAATAGTTTATGGTTCTTCACTTATGAACATAAACTTGTAGGAGAGTTCACATAGTAGTTTTTTTTTTTTTGGTTACACATAGTAGTTAAATATAAGATTTCCATTTTATTTTAATTTTTTGAAAAATTGAGTTGTAAAAGCATTTCTACTTGCGCTTAAAAAATTACCTTTTAACAATCTCACTGTTCATTAGGATATAGAATAATAACTAATTAGAATGGTTAAATTAGTAAAGAGTTGTTATAGGAATTAGTTAGTTGGTTGGGTAGTTCGTTATGTGGTTGTTAAGCCTATTAGAAAATCTTTAAATAGCCCTTCATTTCCTAGGTATATCTTTTAACATTGTAACTGTATGTGAATAGAGTATTCTCTAATGTGAAAGGGGAAACCCTTAGAGGAGAGAACCAATATATTACATCTCAATTTACTTAATCAATAGCTTATACTTAAAAAGTTATTGTTTAACAATCTCATAGTTAACTTGAGAACTTTTTGGGATCTGTTTGGTTAAACAGATTAATTAGGTGCTTATATTGTAGGATAAACACTATCATGTAAGTGCTTATGTATAAGCTATTTCTATGGTCAAAAGAAAATATGCTCAAACTATTATTATGTTAGCTATAAGTTGTTTTCATAAGCTATCCTCGAAAGCTTATGGAAAATAGCTTATAGATATATCATAAGTGGTTTTCATAAGTTCCTCCCAAACCCACTGTCAAGTGCTTATACCAGTAGTTAAGCTCAGAAAAGTCCTTGTAGAGAAATTTGGATTCAAAACTTGCTCATGATATAATATGATTTGGTCAATAAGTAATGCGTATTGAACTTATGAACATATATACTTTTGTTGTTTCCTAATGATATTTGAAATTTTATGTTATAACACCAGACAGTATTTGTTTTTTACTAAAATTTCTGATTTGCATTTAAATAGGAAATTGCATGCTATATGGGCCTGGATCTGGGAAAAATTAAGATAAAACGTTTTGCTGATGGGGAGATATATGTCCAACTGCAAGAGAGTGTCAGGGGGTGTGATGTGTTTCTTGTGCAGCCTACATGTCCTCCCGCGAATGAGAATCTTATGGAGCTTCTTGTAATGATTGATGCCTGCAGGAGAGCTTCTGCCAAAAATATTACTGCAGTCATTCCCTATTTTGGATATGCTAGAGCTGATAGAAAGGTCTGTTTGTCAGCTTTGTTTACATAACTATAATATAATTTTTATTGGTGATGAAATATTCTCACTATCTTATATTTTCCTGTGTTGAATACAGATTGTATTTTTTTCTTTTTTTTCAATATTGTATTGATACAGATACAATTATCTGTATAACTTGAATATCATTTTTAGGAATGAACATAAGATACGGGAATTGTAGAATATGATATAATATACTAAACAACTATATATAAACAGATTTGCATTTGTAAAAAAAATAAAATTACTTAATGCACAATAATCTTTGAAGCTACTTATCTCTTGAACTGAGTTAATTAGCGCACTTAGTAACATCTCCATGCTCCATTACTGATAACCGCTAGCTACTTCATTTGCGTTAACTTTGACTCTTCTGTTACCTTTTGGGAGGCCTACGCCCCATAGAAACTGTCTACCTGAGACTGTCCCTTGGTCTGTACTGGCACAAGGTTAGAATTCTAGCTCTTCCAGAGTGGTATCTCACTGATGGCTCGAGCCCCCCCGGAAGGAGGCCTTCTTTGCCTTCCACCTAAGCTGCGCAGGAAAAGCCCAAAGCCAATCCCAGGGAACAGTGAAGCTTCATAGGGTCTTCCTGTCCAGGTGCAGGTAGTCCGCATCTTCACAGACATGTGGCCAAATGGGAGACTTTTCTATCAACCATAAACACTCCCAAAAGCTTAACCTGTTGGGTTAAGGCTCATGTATACAACACTCTCATTTCAGAGTTGATAAGAAAATACGCACAATACACACACCAGTGACTGTCTCAGCCAGAAAAATATTTTTATTTTTTACAAAATACTTGGACAGCCATATCGAATGACTATCGGTATTAGGCATGCACATCATATGCAAATAAACTACCTTTTTGGCATATCTTTGTATCATACTGTGGATGTAAAGATGACAATATCCAAGGCATTAGTGATTAGACCAATCACGTTCTACATGCATCTGCTGAAGTGGTGCATTTTTAGCTCTGCAAAAGTTACCTAACATTACTTGTACATGAAATTTTTTAAAATATTCAAACGTTCAAGTTCAGTTTTGTTTTTGTCAAAAAAAAGTTCAGTTTAGTTAAAACATGGTCATCAACTACTGTTTCAGACTCAAGGGCGTGAATCAATTGCTGCTAAGCTTGTAGCAAATTTAATTACAGAAGCTGGTGCAAATCGTGTTCTTGCATGTGACCTCCACTCTGGGCAGTCTATGGGCTACTTTGATATTCCAGTTGATCATGTGTATGGACAGGTAATAGATTATTGTACATGGTTTTTTCATTAGTGTATCATAGTTTTGAAGAATAAAACCACTTGTGATCTGTTCAACCCAAACGAACATGCTATGAATATGCTGTATATTTGCAACAATTTATAGTCAGTCAATGTTTATTACTTTATTGTATTGATGCATCGCAATTCTGAACAGAAAGGACAATGTTATAGTGACATGCCTATTTTATTGTTTATATGACCCTTTAAATTTATGATTTTCTTCGTAACCTAGTATTTCTGATTTTCTGTCAATGTAATTCGGTTTGTTGATTAATCATATGTTCTTTTGTGCCACTACCAGCCTGTTATACTCGATTACCTTGCCAGCAAGACTATTTGTTCAGATGATTTGGTAGTTGTCTCGCCAGATGTTGGTGGTGTAGCTAGAGCACGTGCTTTTGCCAAAAAGTTATCTGATGCTCCTTTAGCAATTGTTGATAAAAGACGTCATGGGCATAATGTTGCCGAGGTATGTTAATGTACTTTTCTTAAGATCTCTCAGGATTGACTGCTGTCTACTATTTTTCCCTTTAAGCTAATGAAGCATATTTATTTACAGTCTAGATTGAAGAAACTTTAGGTTCTTATTGGGTGAATCTCATTTTGCAGGTGATGAATTTGATTGGTGATGTAAAAGGAAAGGTAGCGGTGATGGTAGATGACATGATTGATACTGCTGGTAAGTTTGTGTAAAATTTTTGAGTTTCTAGTGCAATATTGATAGCTTGTCTCTATGACCCTATAATTAGTTAGATCGGTGGCTCAAAACGTATACATTTCTAATCAATAAACGTGCTTTACTCAAATACATTTCCCATTTATATGTTTTGCCGACTGAATTGATACTATTTTTGAGTCCTTATTCATAAAAGGGAAATGATATGTATCCCGAAAGCTTTTATGCCGACAAATTCACGACCGTGTAAATTTTGCATGTCATCAATTCCTTTCCTTTTTTTTAGCACCTGTATTCCAAACAAATAGGCAATCCAACGGTTGAAAGGATTTCGGGATGCGTTCGGGAAGATTTTCTTCCCTTGAAATAGCAGCGCTCTTCATAAAAAGGACTTGTAAGAGAAGGGTATATACAAATTTAATTAAAATAGGTCCTCATCCTCTGCTAATTACTTAGCGTGCTTGATTTGGATAATTGAAAATGGTTATATTCAAACTTTAGAATTGTTTTGTTGAGCAAAAGTTACTGGAAATTGATATATTAGTTTTTTTAATGTTGCATAGAGTTGGCTTGGGAATTAATGAAAAAACTTGGAGAGTTCTCATTTTTATTTCTTATGGGACTGCACACTTTGCATGTTCATGATTTTTTCAATTTTCTATTCTGCTTTTCTTTTCTATTTCGTAGGGCTTAATTACCCTTATTTATACTTTGAATCTCCCTTTTTCTTGATGATATATATTATTTCTCTATGGAAAAAAACCTTAAAAAAAGCTTGTAACTTTGCAAGGAATGCCTGAAACCATTGAGTTTCTGAATTTTCTTATTCTAACTTGAGGCATCTATTGAAATAGTCGCAATGGGAGCTAAAATGAAAGAATCTAAATTAAATTACATTTGCCGTTGCAACGTACCTTCTTATTTGTCATTCGTTGACATGGTATCAATGCATTTATTGATCAAGTGGTCAAGAGTTCAATTCATGCTGCTCAGCTATCTTCAGTTTTAATTAGATTATAACAAATTGCATCTTGGACATGTGCTTTCTCCAAACTTTAGAGTACAATGTGCTTTTCTGTATAGAGGCATGTTAGAGATGAAAATCATTCTAGGTTTTATACCTGACAGATTAAACATGATGGTTGCTTCCTTGGCTTTATATTAATCAGGCTATTCATTTGGCATAATTATCTTTCGCTAAAATTTGGTGCCGCTTTGGATATACTTCTAAGATTCTTGATTGTTTGTGTCAATTCTCTCTTGCCATAGCTTGGTATGACTAAGTCTTATCAGTGATCCGCTCAATAAATTGTTAATTTGTCTTATAGGGACCATTGCCAAAGGAGCAGCTCTTTTGCATCAAGAAGGGGCAAGAGAAGTCTATGCATGCACAACACACGCTGTTTTCAGGTATAATGTTCGTTTATATTCTTTTAATAATTTATTTCAATTTGTGGTTTGTGCTGCTGAGGAACTTTAATCGTGTTAATTGTGGTGAAATGAAAATAAAGGGACGTTTGTTCCCTTTTCACTATTGTTACTTACTGCTATTCTAACTAGATTGATCTCAAGAATTGTGGAGAGTGTGTTAAGTATGTCTGGGTATTAGTTGGTTTATACTGTATCAGTTTCTTAATTGAACGATTAGTTGATCTAAGAGTGACCTAGATGTCATGAATCTAGATAGATTGACACATGTGAAGGATGTATTGCAATGATGGTTAATTTAGTACTCTTTCTTAGATGTTTTTTGATACAAGGCATTTTACTTGTAACTTATGCATCATTACTGCTTTTGCAGCCCTCCTGCTATAGAGAGATTGTCAAGTGGTTTATTTCAAGAAGTAATCATAACTAATACAATTCCAGTGGCAGAGAAGAACTACTTCCCCCAATTAACTGTCTTATCAGTAGCAAACCTTCTGGGCGAGACCATATGGCGTGTTCATGATGACTGCTCAGTGAGTAGCATATTTCTGTAAAATAAGTTTAGTTGGTCATTTCTTCATTCTACCAATAGAAAAAAAGGAGACTACTATCCATACTTGCATGCTTACATACACATATGCATCTATTCAAATACATCAATTTTGGAAAAAGTTGAAGTTAAACTCTTCCATTTATCGTTAGATTGTATTATTAATAATGGCATGTCTCGTAGTTGAATCTGAGTTATATATATCAAATGTTATGTTAGCCTCTTCTGTTTTTGCTATAAAAAGTTATGTCCGTTGAGCAATAATTTTTGCTAGTTTTGTTTGTATAGGATAGAGTAGAATCCAAAGTAGATTTATCTTGCAATTTCTTGCTCTGTTTTATCTTTGTCAGGGTGGAATTGAACCTTATTCCAGTTTGGGCATTGATTGAACAATTTGTTGTATCCATGTTATGCTGTTCCAGCTTATGACACTGCAGTAACAAGAAGTGGCAGAATCGTATAGTCGATTTATTATAGCAAAAGATTGTCATTAGTAATACCTTTTAGAGAGCTGTTTGGGGTAATTTTTGTACTTGAAAAACACACTGTAGGTACATTTGGAATTCACAGGAAATATTGTGTATTTTTACCCCGCTTGATGAGTATAATTTTGTAAGAAAAATATTGAATCGTGTGACTATTTTCGGTGTATTGTTTTAATTCTGTCTTACATGTATTGATTTTGGATATAAGAAACAGTTTGATTGAATATCCCAGTGACTTTCTTTCCGCACAAACTTCTTTCTCCCTCTCTTTCTTCTATTCATTATCATCTTCACCCAGATTCTTATACCCAAATATGGGTTAACCTCAGTTCTCTCGTCGGATTTCTCTCACCGAGATTCTCATAACTAGATCTTAAAAAAACGTGACTTTTAAATCTGTCCGCTCGAATTTCCAATTATTTGACCCTAGAAGGCAACACAACCCTTGAAGGTGGCACAACAACATGGATTCCATGGGGGAAAGAGAGATTTTTAACTTAGAAATTAAATTTAGCAGGGAGTTTTGATGAGAAAAAATTTCTAAGTTTAGAGGATGTATAAGAAAAATGATGAGTGAAGAACTAAATTACATATGGAGGTGAACAAAGACGATGATAAAAGAGAGAAGATGAAGGGCCAATTTGGAGGAGATTCACAGTCCGGATCTTTTTCATTTTTTTCTTCTCTCTCTTAAGTTTAAATGTTGGCTTAATTACACTTTTGACCCTCTAAGTTTTCCAAAGTTGTGATTTTGGCCCCTAAAAAAAACAATCTTTTCAGGCCCCTAAGGGGGATGTATTGGATTAGGATTCTAAGGGATTTTAAAAGACTTTTTAATTATGAAAAAGTCTTGTGGTATTCAATCAAGACTCTTTGCAATTTAAAAAAAGTCTTGTGGTATTCAATAAAGACTCTTTGTCATTTTAAAAAAGTCTTGATGTATTCAATCAAGACTTTTTATCACTTAAAAAAAGTCTCATGGTATTTAAAATCATTCAAATTTCGAAGGGTTGTTTAATAAATTGGATTTTGTGAGATTTTCTAGTGAAATTTTAACAAGAAAAAGTCTTTCATTAAGACATGAGATTTCTTGAGATTGTTTTTCTTTTAAAAGTTTACTATCCCTTTCTTATCCCTTCTCCCTTCTCTCTCTCTCTCTCTCTCTCTCTCTCTCTCCCCTCTCTTCCCCCCTCTCTCCTCTCTCTACCTCTCATAAAAATAAAATAAAAAATAAGAGTCTCTATTGAGAATATTATGATAGAGAGTGTGTTGTAATCATTTCTTTTCAATGAGTCCTTAAAATTCATAAATCTTTAGAAATCTTATAAATTCATAAAATCCTTTAAAATCTTATGATGTAAATCCATTGAAATCCAAATTGAAAACCCTGATAGTCTTTTAAGTCATTAAAATCCTACAAAATCTTTGAGACTTTTTTAAGCAAAAATTGTCCTTTGAAATCCTAATCCAATACACCCCCTAAAGTTTACTTTCTGTTGCAATTTTGGCTCCCCACGTCAATTTTGACCCAGTCAACGTTGACGTGTGCGCCACGTGTGCAAATTTTTAATTATTTATATTATTTTGTAATTAAAAAATATATATTTTAAATTTTTGTAATAAAAAAACAATAAAAATTATTTTTTGTAATTAAAAAACAAAACAAAATTTAAATTTTATTTTATTTTATTTTTGTAATTAAATTTTTAATTACAATTTTTTTAAATTTTCTTTAAAATTAAAAAAAAATAAAAAAATTAGACACGTGGCGCCCACATGTCGTTAACTGGGTCAATATTGGCGTGGGGGGCCAAAATTGCAATAGAAAGTAAACTTAAGGGTCCTTGGAAAGAGTTGTTTTTATTACGAGGTCAAAATCACAACTTTGAGAAACTTAGGGGCCAAAAGTATAATTAAGCCTTAAATGTTTTAATATGAATTATTAATATTTTTAATTATTAAAATAAGCGTTTATTTTAAGAAATGTCAAATTAGAATTAAAATAAATGGTAAAGAATTAAAAATACCCACTCAACTTGACACGTCATAGGGCTGGACAAAATTGAGATAACCGACCCAAACTGCACAAACCGGTCCAGTGTAAACCGATGCGGGCGGGTTAAACGGGTTAACACAAATGGTTCTGGGTGGATATAATTGGACCGGTTCGGGTTGAATATTATTAGCCCTAAATAATAATAATATACATATGCCAGCCGTAACACGCAAACATTTTGTCTAAAAAAAAAAATTAGAGAAAAGGAGCTCAGAAACAGTGTCGTTTTCACCCGGTATATATGCCTTTGATTCTCTCTTCAGACAAAGAAAACCCTAGATCTATTCCACTCTCAGTTGTTGTGTCGTTCCAGTTCCACACTCAATACTCACTCAGTCCACAACATCGCCGCCGCCGTTGAAGTTCCTTCATCACCCTGTCGTTCGACTTCCGTTCGACTTCTCTTTCCACTCCGACGAAGATCCACCGTCTTACACCGTATGTTTTAGTTCTGTTCTTCATTTTCTTTGATTTTAGTAAATGTTTTAGATGATGAACAACAACTCTACTCATTATTTAGTTATGGTTAAGTATTTTCTTTGTTATTTCCATACTTAACACTTTTTTTTTGTATACTGTTATGTCTTATTTCAGCTTACTTCTCATAGATTGGAAGGAGGGAAGACGAAGTCACTTATTGATAAAAAAAAGGTAATGGTTACTAAGCTCTGATTTTTGGATCTTTCATTTTTAGTTTACTGTTTTTGATAAACATTATTTTTTTGAAAACATGTCACTTTTGGTTTATGTATTTTTCTGAAATAATTGATAAACAATATTTTTTGAGAACATATTACTTTTTATTTGTGTATTTTTCCTAAAACATAGTAATAAGCTTGATTATGACAATATGCAAGGGTGTTTGTGATGTGTGTATGAGCAAGTTTGTGTATGTGTATATAAGCAAGTTATAAGTTCCATTATAAAAATGCTTTTGTTTCTCTTTG
>Ga0315913_1005901_pt1 | contig 14839 bp, 4 predicted proteins | sample MpolsnodulesMG_FD_207736 | JGI IMG/M metagenome (GOLD analysis project Ga0315913, IMG submission 207736) | Medicago polymorpha root nodule microbial communities from Los Angeles, California, United States - small nodules | ecosystem: Host-associated > Plants > Roots > Nodule | place: USA... | reverse complement strand
TCAATTGCGTGATTTGATGATGATTTGCTTGAGTTTGGTGAAATTCGCACTTGGAGGGGAAAAATCGTATTTGAGAAATTTGAAAAAATGAGAGTTTTGGTTCTGTTTTGCTGTATAAACACTTAAGTCACGCTGCGTCACTAAACTAACGCGGCGTGACTTAAGTGGCGCAACATGACTTAATTAACACAGGAGCATTACTGTCCAATCAGTTGGGTGGGAGCGAAACATGCAGGGCGAAGAGCAGCAATCAAAATATTATATAAGTACAACTTAGATGGTAGGATCATTTAGAAAGTGTTTTTAATTTTTTTTATAAGACTCTTTTTTTGCTTAAGAAAAAGGAGAGAGAGAAGTAAGTTTTATTTTCTATACTTTCCTATGCAACCATGTAAGTATGAAAATGTCACAGAAACCAAACAAACCCCTAAATTATGAAGGAGAATGGAGATATGTTTGACTTTTGCAAATGATAATGTTTTAAATTAAATCATACAAAAATTGTAAATGAAGATATAATATTACTTGTGTTTTTTCATTTCAGTGATGTGTCAAAATTTAAATTAACATGTCAAAATTTCAGCTACTAAATTTAAGTAAAAATGTTCAAGAGCAATGGGAAAAAAAAATGTAACACTTGAGGTGCTACCTCATACTCGGTGGTAACATGTTAGTCTTGTAACCTCAATAAACAAAGTTAAAATTTTCTCATAACTAGTTGTAAAATGTTCATTAATGTCACTTTAACAAGACCCAATGATATTTGAACTGAGTTTTGATTTAGTCCAACTAAATATGTTTTTTGGGTTCTATCCCCACAACCTAAGATTCTATCACAATTTGTTTTTGGGTCTACATGTCACACTTACATAACCTGGATGGTTGGACAATGCGGCATGGCACTAAGTGGTCACATTATCATAGCCAAATTCAATGGGTAACTACGGTGTGCAGAGTAGAAAACAAAATCACACATAATTACAGGGATAAAAACAAAAATAAACTGGACGCGAAAAACATGTTTTACTAAACAAAAAGAATAATTCAGTTTCCAACTTCAACAATCGCATATGTAAGTTTTTTTTATTAGCGTGCTCAAATGTTAGGGACCAAAATTAACTGGAGAGACCAAAAGCATGCTTAAATAACCCAAAAAAATTATTGCAGCAATTTTTAAAGAGATCATTTTCTTCTTCTTTAATCATCCTATGTCTTGTATTTCTTTTTAAAAAGAATATTAATTTCATATATTGGTTCATCAACCTCTAATGGAACTTGGTAGTACTTGAAATTCTTGGTCAAACCATAAGAGACAAAGATCAATGAGATATCCAAGATAATGTTAAATGTTTTGGACAAAAATACCCTAATCAAAGCATCCCTAGGTAGAATGTGCTGAAGCTATACAAATTCAGAAGCCTAGCATATTTCCCTTAAATTTGTCGAGATTTCAATTATGCACCTTCTCTATTGATTTCAACTATACACCTTCTTTCTTGTTTTGTAGAGTACCTACGAAAGGGTAATCTTTAAAAATGTGAGATATTTTCCTCAGAGGACACTAGTGCTACATTGATCTTCTCTATTTTAGTTTTGGCATTAGAAAATAATTTCTTAACCAACTTTTGTTAGTACTCTGAATTGGTATGACTCAACAATTTTGATTAGGGTATGACCAACTTTGGTTAAAAGAATTGGGATTCCTATCATCTATGAATCTTAAAAGTTCAAACACATACTCTCTACCTTAAAAGTTTTACAAAAGAAGAGTCTTATCTCGCCTACCTTACCAAGGGGAAAAGAATAAAATTCAATATGCAACATTAGGAAAAGAGAGTTTGCTCGATTCTATGATCAGACACCCGACCCTAAGTATGTCATACTCCCTAGGTCAATGAAAGCATTAAGACTTTTGCATAAGAAGATTAAATAGAAATTATAACATAACTGAATAAGAAACTTGAATTAAAAAAATCAAACAAATAAATAGATGATCATCTTAGAACCTTAGCCAATCAGAGTTTAGCTACTCATAGTAACTAAAGACAAAATTACAAAAGAAATAAATATACCCTAGAGACAAATATTTACATTTTAACTACAATAAGAAAATAAATATTTTATATTTTAACTACAATAAGAAAAGAAAAACTACATTTTATTTTAACTTCCAAGGTGAAATAAATATTTTTTTCTCCTAACACAAAGTTTACACAATTAATTGGAGGTAATCATTTTTAAATTGATGTTGTAGGATGTAAATGCATTCCCTATGCATAATCCAAGCCAGAGCCAAATATCTGGTTTCAAGGATCATTTATTTTTCTTTTAAATGGGTTTTTCAACATTTTTCCTATTTTAACTCTTTTTTTGAATGAAGATCTTATCTCTTCATGATGAAATAAGCAAAGCATTCACTACACTAAAAGAAGGACCAAATCAACCTATTTTTATCTCTAATCTCACTACCGCACAGGTTCCATACATTTTTTCACTATGTGAAATAAAACCTGGACAACATTCCGTTCATGTATACTAGGTCGATCCAAAAGGAAAGAAAAACGATCGACTAAATTGGATATACTTCAACAACTATTTAATATTTATTTATTTATTTATTTTTCTGCAACTGAGAAAATAATAATTACTATTAATTTAGGAATTTCCTTAAAATTTGAGGGCTCCTAAAAAAACAAGGAATTGCCACCAAAATTTATTAAAATAGAAAAAATGTTGAAAACCCCATTTTAAATAATGATCCCTGAACCCAGATTTTAGGTTCGACAATAGGTTATGCATAGGAAAGACATAACATCCTACAATATATATTCGAAAACAATTACTTCTAATTAATTGTGCAAACTTTGTGTTAACTGGAAAAAAAATTGAGGGAAACTGAAGGAAAAAAATAATTTCTCCTTCATTATTGAATACAAAATAAAATTCAATTTTAAAAATGAAAATGTAATTTGTTTAAAATAGAGAAGAAAATATAAAATATTTATTATTGTGAATTTGACAATAGGGTTCCCTTTCTCCTACATATCTTTTGGTGTAATGGAGAATTCAAAGCTACATAATTCTTGTGTAAAAAAATTGTGTTGGTTGATCTTAAAGAAAGGATTTTTGTTGTGATGAGTTTTGATAAATAAAGATGTTGATTTGATAAAGAAAAAAGTTTAGTGTGAGAGGTTGATTTTGACTAGTTGGTTTACTTTTTTTTTTTTTGGTTTACTTATTTGTCATGAAAGTGAGTTTTAGAACATAAAGAAGATGTTGTACTAGTTAAACCTTTTTAAACTTATGTTCTTTTGATGAATTTATAATTCTAACCCATTTTAAAAATAATAAATTGATTAAAATCATTTTTTAGGGTAATTAAAACCATATTTTGATTATATAAAAAAATTAATCACACAATATACTAGTGTTTATTTCAAACTTGAGGATCTAGTTTTTGCTATTAGTAAAAGAGCAAAATCAAATTGCCTAAGCCCAAGTTAACGTAAGTGAAAAGGAAAGAAACCCAAAATTAACAAAACTTAATAAGTATAAAATAATATGAGTTAAAAGATTATATGGGGTTGTGATTTTATGCAAGGAAGATGGTTAATGAATGATGAACATAGAAGTGTAATGTTGATGTCTATTTATACTCACAAATTAGGTTAAGTATGAGAAAGATGCCAAAAAATACAATGAAAGCAGTTAAAAAAAATGCAAGGTAGTGGTTGAAATAGAAAAAGAAAATAATAAAATAAGAAAGAAAAAATTGGAGGATGTTCAAAATGTAAAAACAACTTTGAGTGTTTCTCGATCTTCTGTATATTACGTATAAAGAGTTAGTTGCATTGTATAAATGTGGAAATGAAAAAACTATAGAGAAAGTGTTTTTTGCTTTTGCTATTTATGATGGTAGGATCATTTAGAAAGTATTTTTTACTTTTGCTTTTTTTTACAAAACTTATTTTTTGTTTTAATAAAGAGAGAGAAGATAAGGACTAAAATCAAAACGCGCTCAAATGTTGGGGACTAAAAGCTTAAATAACCAAAAAAGAAAAACATTGCAACAATTTTTAAAGAGATATTTTTCTTCTTCTTTTTCTTCATTAATCATCATATGTCTTGTATTTCTTTTTTAGAATTAATATTAATTTCATATATTGGTTCCTCAACCCCAAGTGAAAACTTGATAGTACATGAAATATTTGGTCAAAACATATAATATACTTTTCAAGATCAAATGAACAACCATCATCAGATACAAAGATCAATGAGGTATCCAAGATAATGTTAAATGTTCTGGCTAGACAAAATTGGATATGAATACCCTAATCAAAAGTAGCATCCCTTGGTAGAAATGCAATAGTAATTGTAACCTCAGGTAGAGAAGTCGTCTCAGATTGAACCTAGAGGAGTCTTAGAGATTAAGGGGGCAATTAATAGTTTAATTTTCGATTGCTAAATGAGTTCAAAAAAAAAGATGTAGCATCCACTACCTTTCCATCTTACAGTAGAAACATTTTGGTGTATGAAATTGGAAGAGTTGACAACATTCAAATCCAACTAAAGAGCTTTCCCTAAGAAGAAGATAAACTTCTATTTGCGAGGCTACATATGAACTTCCACCAAGATACATTGTGGAGTGATCGATACAAACATTCTAGTGGGTAATAAAATCATGAGCTTGCTATATGAGCTCTCAATTAAGCTCTTTGCTCATTCAATAGGAGCTCGTAGAACAAGTCCATAGTCTTATTCCCTTGTGTTCAAACCTTCATAATGTGTCGTAGTGAAAGTTCATCTGTTGGATTCACAAGAGTCAAATATCATGATCCTGTACACCAAAATGTTTCTACTCCAACATCTTTTTCAAAGTGATTCGCAGTAGAAAAAAGCAACTATTAATTGCTCACCTAGATCTCTAAAAATTGTGCTTGATGTTGTTGTTGTTGTTATTATGCTTCTCATTACGTTTTTTAGCATGTACGTTGTAATGGATATGGTTTTAAGCTTGCCTCATATATAGAAATTGAAGTGAGATGATAGATAATTCATAAGAAAAATAAAAAAGTAAATATTAAATAGTTGCTGAAGTATATCCAATTTAGTCGATCATTTTTTTTCCTTTTGGATTCATCTAATATACATGAACCGATTGTAAGGTTTTATTCTACATAGTAAAGCAAATGTGCAACCGCAAAAATATAATTGAATAAGTAAAAAAGACGTTCTACCTTCTATCTTTTCACTATGAAGTTAAGAGACCAATTCATAAGTTGCGACTGAAAAAAATCAAAAGTGTATGGAACGTGTGTAGTGAGAACAGAGATAAAAATAGGTTGAGTTATTCCTTCTTTTAATGTAGGTGAATGCTTTGTTTATCTCTTCATGGAGACAAACTTTGCTTCATCCTCCATAAAGACCTTTCAATTGTAGAACAACTTAGGTTTTGTAGTTGCCTAAAAATTTGAGGGTTATTAGAAAATAAAGAATTGCCACCAAAATTTATAAAATAGGGAAAATGTTGTAAAACCCATTTAAAACAAAATTAAATGATCTTTGTAACTAGATCTTGGGTTCAACACTGGATTATGCATGGGGAAGATATTAGCATCCTACAACATCAATTTGAAAACAATTATCTCTAATTAAATGTGCAAACTTTTTACTAACTAAAAAAAATATTTATTTCTCATTTATTATTGAATACAAAATAAATTTCAATTTTAAAAATGAAAATGAAGTTTTTTTAAATAGAGAAGAAAATATAAAAGATTTATTATTGTGAATTTGACAAAAGTGTTCTCTTGCTCCTACATATTTTCTGATGCAATGGAGAATTCAAAGCTACAAAAATAGAAGATGAGGATGAATATCTTCCTTTGCTCTTTGTCAAGTTTCTTTGAAGATGAGGATGAATTTTGAGTTTTTTTTTAGGACAAATTATGTAATAAAAATGATCAAGACCGTAAACATTTTAAAATGTAAAGGACTAAATCAGAAAATAAATAAAAAAAATATTAAATCGTTACTTAAAATTAAGTTAATGAAAGGCAAAATCATCCGTACCTAAAAGATATAAATTCGTAAAATAATTATATATTTTTGAACAGCATGATGCGAACATTCAAAAAAAACTAAAAACCACTAAAGAAACAAACTCGTGTAGTCTCCCCAAAAGAGGAACAACCAGAAAATTAAGAACAATATAAAAAACTTAAAAATGACTATCTAATATATTAAGACCGTATATACTTAAATAAAAGGTATGTGATTTAGGTAGATGTTTGAAAACCACATTATTTACAAGGTAACATTCATGTTAAGAAATGCAATAGTAATTGTAACCTCAAACAAAGAAGTCATCACAGGTTGAACCTGAAAAAGTTTTAGAGATTAAGGGGGCAATTAATAGTTGTATTTTAGATTGCTAATGAGTTCAAAAAGAATGTTGCATCCACTACCTTTCTACTGTAAACGTTTTGGTGTATGAAATCGAACGAGTTGTCAACATTCAAATCCAAATAAAAATCTTTCTATAAGAAGAAGAGAAACTTCTATTTGCGAGGTTACATATGAACTTTCCGCCAAGATGCAAACCGCAGACATAAATACAAATATTCTAGTGGGAATAAAATCGTGAGCTTATTATACGAGCTTCCACCGAAGCTCTTTGCTCATTCAATGGGAGCTCGTAGAACAAGTTCACGATCTTATTCTATTGTATTCAAACCTTCGTAATGCATCTTAGTGAAAGTTATATGTTGGATTTACATGAGTCAAATATTCTGATCCCGTACACCAAACAATTTCAACTCCAACATCTTTTTTAAAGTGATTAGAAATAGAAAAGAGCAACTACGAGTTGCTCATGTAGATCTCTAAAAATTGTGTTTGGTGTTGTTGTTGTTATTATTATTATGTTTCTAATTACGTTTCTTAGCATCTACGTTGTAATGGATATGGTTTTAAGCTTGCATCATAGATAGAAATTGAAGTGAGATCGTATTTTTAAAGGTTTTAAGCTTGCATCATAAATAAATAAATAAGTAAATATTAAATAGTTGCTGAAGTATATCCAATTTAGTCGATTGTTTATTTTCCTTTTGGATCAATCTGATATACATAAATCAAATGTAAGGTTTTATTCCACATACAAATGTGCAACCGCAAAAATATTAATGAATCTGTTAAAAAGACTTTCTATCTTCTATCTTTTCGCTATGAAGTTAAGAGACTAATTCATAAGTTGAAAAATTCAAAAGCGTATGGAACGTGTGTAGTGAGAGCAGAGATAAAAATAGGTTGATTTATTCCTTCTTTTAATGTAGGTGTATGCTTTGTTCATTTCTTCATGGAGACAAACTTTGGTTTATCCTCTATAAAGACCTTTCAATTGTAAAAGAACTTAGTTTGTGCGGTTGCCTAGGGTTATTAGAAAATAAAGAATTGCCACCAAAATTTATTAAAATAGAAAAAAATGTTGTAAAACCCATTTAAAACAAAAATAAATGATCTTTGAAACTAGATCTTGGGTTCCACACTGGATTATGCATAGGGAAGATATTAACATCCTACAACATCAATTTCAAAACAATTATCTCTAATGAAATGTGCAAACTTTGTATTAACTTAAAAAAATATTTATTTCTACTTTATTATTGAATACAACATAAATTTCAATTTTAAAAATGAAAATGTAGTTTGTTTAAATAGTGAAGAAACTATAAAAGATTTATTATTGTGAATTTGACAAAAGTGTTCTCTTGCTCCTACATATTTTACGATGCAATGGAGAATTCAAAGTTACATAATTTTCATGTGAAAAAATTGTATTGGTTGATTTTAAAAAATATTTTTTGTTGCCATGAGTTTTGATAAGTAAAGATGTTGATTTGATAAAGAAAAAAATTGAGTGCAAGAAGTTGATTCTGATGAGTTGGCTTGCTTATTTGTCATAAAATTGAGTTTTAGAACCGTCAAGTTATTCAACTTTTTTTTTTTTAAGGAAAGTTATTCAACTTGTATTCTAACAACTCATAGGATAAAAAAGATGTTGACTTGTAATTTTAAAGATAAGTTTTAAAACGATCAAGTTTTCACAACTTGCGTCTTAAAAACTCAAGTATTAAGAAGATGTCACATCCAATATAGTTTTTTTTTTTACAAACATCCAATATAGTTAACTCTTACAATATTTTTTGATATAAAAAAGAAGTTTAAAACCACCAAGCAGTCCAACTTGTGCTTAAAAAACGCAAGAACTAAATAATGTCTCATCTTGTTAACCCATTTTCAAAATAATAAATTGATTACAACCATGTTTTGATCGATTATAATAATAAAAATAAAAACATAAATCACACAATATATACCAGCGTGTTATTTCAAGCTGAGGCATAAAATGTAATCCTTGTAATTACTAAAAAAGCAAAAACAAATTGCCTAAGCCCAAGCCAACATCAGTGAAAAAGAAAGAAACCCAAATTGACAAAACAATAAGTATAAAAATATGAGTTATTACAAAGATGATATATATATATATGGGGTTGTGATTTTATTCAAGGAAGATGGTGAATGAATGATGAACATAGAAGTGCAATGTTGATATCTATTTATACTCACAAATTAGGTTAAGTATGAGAAAGATGCCAAAAAATACATAGTGGTTGTATTGAAATAGAAAAAGAAAATAATCAAATAAGAAAGAAAAAATTGGAGGATATTCAAAATGTAAAAACAACTTTGAGTGTTTCTCCCTCTTCTGTATATTACGTATAAGAGTTAGTTGCATTGTATAAATGTGGAAATGAAAAAACCATAGAGAAAGTGCTTTTTCCTTTTGCTATTTATGATTAATTTTGTTCCAAAATTGAAAGAAAAAATATCATGTAAGTACAACTTAGATGATAGAATCATTTAGAAAGTGTTTTTAATTTTTTTACAAGACTTGTTTTTTGCTTAAAAAAAGGAGAGAGAGAAGTTAGTTTTATTTTCTATACTTTTCTATGCAACTATGTAAGTATGAAAATGTTACAGAAACCAAACAAACCCCTAAATAATGAAGGAGAATGGATATATGTTTAACTTTTGAAATGATAATTTTTTAAATCATACAATATTACTTGTTCCCTCAAAAAAAAAAATATTACTTGTGTTTTTTATCGTGCTCAAATGTTAAAACTAAAAGCTAGGGACCAAAATTAACTAGAGAGACCAAGAGCATGCTTAAATAACCCAAAAAAAATCATGAAAATTGTTGTTCACACATTTGATAGGGCTGAAAACACAGGTAAAATTACTCAAATACCCCTCGGATATTAACTGCCGAATTTTATTGGAACCGGCTGCAGTTAACTACCGAGGAAAACTTCGGCAGTTAACTACCAATGCGTTTCTACTACAAATCTGACAGAAACTCTCTCATCCATTATTACTCTCATTTTACCAAAAATTTTCAAATCTCTCTCAAAATCTCTCTAAAAAACCAACCAAATCCTACCAAATTTATTCAACAAAATCACAAGTAAGTAATCATAAAGCTATTAACTTACATTTTAGTTGTTATAGATGTTTTTTTATTTTAGTTTTTGAGTAGATTTAAATTAGTTTAGTTTTTGAGTAGATTTATATGTTATAATTCAATTTTAGAGTAGATGTTAGTTGATTAATGTAGTTAAAATGTTTGCATGATATTTATGTTATAATTTAGAATTTTAGGGTTATTCTTTATTTTAGTGTTTTGTATTTTTTTTTATTTTAGTTTTTAAGTAGATTTACATGTAAGAGTATATGATTTATTTTAAAAGTAGATATAAGTTGAATAATTTTGTTATATTTTACATTATTTTTATGTTTTTTTTAGGTAATTTTAGGGTTATTTTTATTATTTTTAGGGTTTATGAATGAGTTTTTCATTGATTGTTTTCAATTTCTTATTGTGTAGATTTGAAACAATGGCCGGGTGGATTGACGTTCATGCACAATTCAACGGCGGAGAACCTCAGAGGTTGAAGGTTCGATGCCTTGTGTAACGTTAAGAGGTCTCAAGGATCAACCGAATGAATTCAACCAAGGAGTCAACCCCCAGAGACACAAGGAGAGTGAAATACGTTCGGTATAAACATCCAACGCTCGACGAGGAGAGAATATCATTCACTTGGGTGGAATTAACGAATGACGAAAACGTGAAGAACATGTTTTGGGAGCACAACATATTCAAGTGGATCGATATGCGGGTAACGTTGCTGAGATCAACTGAAGATATTATCAACAGTCTGATTCCGCCACAAGATCGTGATTAGGTAGAGAAATGCACCTTCCAACTACAACAATTGTCTTCCTCTGAATGGGGTAATTCAAACTTGTTAAACGACAATACTCCACCATTCGACAGACATTTCTATTGTTCCATTCAAAAGATTAAATTCTTGTTAGGTTGATTTAAATGAAGGTATTTAAGTGTCAAGGAATGAACCTCATTCTTTTGACACTTGAATACCGCCATTTAAACCAAGACTAACAAGAATTTAATCTTTTGAATGAAACAGTAGAAATGTCGGGCGAATGCTGGAGTCCTGCTGCTTAGCAAGTTTGAATTTACCCCATTCAGGGGTAAGATAATTGTTGTAGTTGGAAGATATATTTCTAAATGTTATGAATTTACCACTTTTCGAATTTATTTATTCATTACGCAACTTTTATTCGAATTCACGTTGGAGTTAATTAGTGTTTATTCGAATACACAATTTTTAATCGAAATTATTCAATACGCGATTTTAATCGAAATTATTCAAAACACGGTTTTATTTAAAGTACCATAATGTCAAGCAAAATGCGCATGACACAAAAGAAAACATAAAAAAAATCCAAAACAATTAGGCATTAGAAGCCATTACATTCATTCTTCCTCGTCACACAAGTCAATCGAGTTGCCCACTACTAGAGCTGTCAAAACGGGTCGGCCTGTATGGGTCGGCCCGTTTAGCCCGATTAATCATTGGGCTTGGGCCTTAAATATTGAGCCCGGATTTTAATAGGGCTTTTTAGCCCGGCCGTAAAAAGCTCGGTACCCGTTAGGGCTAGCCTGAACGAGCCGCGGGTAGCCCGTTAGCCCGCATAACAAAAAAAATCCTATAAATTATATATATATTTCAAATAATTCTTTACTTAGCTGATTATCAAAGTCAAAAATAAAAGTGAAAATTCAATGAATTAACACAAATATAAATGTAATTTAAAATTATATTTAATCGTTTCGTTATTTATAATTTTAAAGATCGAATATATACATATCTATAACTATAACGTATCTAATTTATTTAAAATTGCATTCCTCGGATTATTTAAACATATTAAAAATATTATTTATAAAAAATTATTAGGAGTATTTTATAATAATTTATTTAAAAAAAATGTAATTTTTAATACGGGTCGGCCCGTTTAGCCCGTGGCCCGTGTAGGCCCGGGTAGTATATTTCAAGCCCGTTTTTCAACCGGGCTTTTTGGCCCGGCCAAATAAATCTTGAAGCCCGTTAGGGCCGGCCCTAAATGGGTCGGGCCGCCCTTTTTGACAGCTCTACCCGCTACAGTCTTTAGGGCACCTTGTTTTTGTTGATGACTAAACTAGCATGTCCTCCCGCTCCTCCTCAACCTTGACTGATTGTACACTGCCACCTTCGAACCCTTCTTTTTTTCGGAATCATCACAAACAATTTCGTGCCATGTCATAGGCGATTTTTCTTTATTCTTGTCATCACCCTGAACGTTACCCTGGTTCTGATTCTGAGACATATCTACATAAAAAAATTGGCGATCAAAACCTAAACTAAACAACAATGCCATCAAATCAAAAAATCAAAACTTAGACTATCATCAAAACCTAAACCTAACAATTCAATAAAACTTCTATAACAATTATAACAATTCATAACAACCTAAACCTAAACCTAAACAATTCTAACCTAAATTATCCTAAAATCATAAAACATAAACCTAACAATTTTAACAATTCTACAACAAATCGTCAAAACAACAAAACCTAAACATAAATCTAACATATCATAAAATCATAAAATCAATAAAACCTATATAATCGAAATTTAAAAAAAAAAAACAATTCAACCACAAAACAACAATGCAATAGGATTCAAAAAACTTACTTGTTTTTGTGATTGAAATTGGCTTTGAATGACTTGAAATAGCTGAAAATCGCACCTAGGAGAACTAAAAACGTAACAATGGAGTTTTGGAAACTCCTATGTCTGTTCTATTCTTATAACAAAACATCTGCAGTTGATTTCCTTTTCCTCTTCTGTTGTCTTGTTTTAGGCCTATTAGAATTGGGTCCTCTTACTTTTGGTGTTAGGTGGGTGTTTTTTTGGAGAGTGGTTTGAGGTTCTTCATGTATACGGTAGTGATTTTCACCTTTGGGTGTATTGCATATATACGGCACCTTGTATTTATCTTTTTAAAAATTAAAATAGAACATTGTTCTTTTAAAAAAAAATACGTTTTTATTTTATCACGGACCTCTTTTCACTTACAGAGCCGAGCCTTCGAATTCGTATGAACGGTTCGCACTAAGCAAAAGTGGCATCCCTTAGTAGAATGTTGAATGTACAAAAGCCTAATACATTGGCCTTAAATTTGTAGAGATTTCAATTATGCACATTCTCCGTTGATTTCAACTATGCACCTTCTTTGCAGTTTGTAGAGTACCTTTGAAAGTGTAATCTTTAAAAATGTTAGATATTTACCTCCAAGGACATTAGTGCTACATTGATCTTCTATTTTAATTTTGACAATAGAAAGTAATTTCTTAACCAACTTTGGCTAGACTAGTTTTCAATCATGAATTGCTCCACCATATTTTGTACAGGAAGTAAACCATCCTTCTTTATGTATTTCAACAATTGGTGTCAGGCTCAAACTATGCGTAAAGATCAGACGGACTGCACCACAGATGAACCTCCAACAACCAATTGTTAAAAGTGCAATATTGACGTTTCTTTCACTGGCCAAAATAATAGTGGTGGATTGGGGATGTATATTAGAGATGTTTCTTCCTCTCGCGAACATAATGGTCATCTCCCATGTGAACTCTGAGTTAGATTCCAAGAATGTGGTTGATAAATTTCATACCTCTAAGGATGATGTCTCGTCGGAGCAATAGTTAAGAATGTCGACATCTCTTTCCTTCTTTTTTTTAAGAACTCTTGTGTTGAATTTGTTAAGGGACAAATCATTGTTCATCATTTAGCACAGATTACATCCTCAACAAATGTTTGGTGATGTTTCATCTTATAGTAAACACATTATTATTAATGATATTAGCTAAAATGTTTGGTGATGTTTCATCCTATAGTAAACACATTATTATTAATGATATGAGCTAAGTTTACTTGTTAAAAAAAACTCCTTATCTGAACCCTAAAGAATATAGAAAGAGGGTTTATTATGTTTTCTTAACTTTAATTTTACCTTTACAAAGACAATTGCTTTGGTTCATCAAAAAGTCCCACATTACTTGAGAATCGAGACCAAATATATACAACACAAGCTCCTCAACCCAACGAGGCGTATTTTACAAAAGGAAAAATTGTGAGGCTGACGCAAGGCCCAAAGTGCACAATAACTCAAATGCAGTGTTGTGGACTAGGGGTCGGAACATTGGCGCACCAGGTATGGGTCGAACCCATGCTTGAGGACTGACAAACCTTTTAGCCCCTCAGCTTCACCAGTGATGTATCACAATATATTGAGGTTGACGTAAGGCCCAAAGTGGACAATAACTCAAATGTAGTGTTGTGGACTAGGAGTTGGAACATTGGCGCACCAGGTATGAATCGAACCCACAACAATGCTCGCTGACAGACCTTTTAGCCCCTTAGCTTCACTGGTGATGTATCATGATATATTATGAGTTTCTTTGAAGACGAGGATGAATTATGAGTTTCTTTTTACAAATTATGTAATAAAATGATCTAAGAGTGTAAACCTTTTAAAATGTAATTGACTAAATAAAAAAACGGTTTTGTTAACCAGTGTCCCTGGGGCACTAGTTAAGGAACTAAAAGTAGAAAGAAAAGTCAATTTTTATATTGAAAATAACACGTTTTTAACTTTTAAAAAGTAGATACACAATTTTCAATAAAATATTTTCTTTTATAATTCCTTAAAAAAATAAACTCATAGTAAAAAATATAAACTCGTAGAATAATTACCTAAATCATTACCTAAAATTAACATTTCCCATAAAAAAATAGAAAAAAATACTAAATCATTACCTAAAATTAAATTAATGAATCACAAAATCAGTTGTACCTAAAAGATATAAACTCGTAGAATAATTATATTTTTTTTTTTAACAAAATGATCCAAAAAAACTAAAACAAACTCCCGCAGAGTCTCCCCAAAAGAGGGACAACCAGAAAATTAAGAACAACATAAAAAAACTTATAAATGACTATCTAATATATTAATCATTAAGACCGTATATACTTAAATAAAACATATGTGATTTAGTTAGATGTTTCAAAACCACATTATTTACAAGGTAACATTCATGTTGAGAAATGCATTAGTAATTGTTACCTTAGACAGAGAAGTCATCCCAGATTAAACCTGAAGGAGTCTTGGAGGTTAAGGGGGCAATTAATAGTTGGATTTTAGATTGCTAATGATTTAAAAAAAAAATGTTGCATCCAATTGAAGTAGATAAAATAGTCACAAGGAAGGGGGGGTTTGAATTGTGACCCTTTAAAAATTATCCTGAAACTTAAAAACAATTCTCAAGTAGTTTACTTGGAAGTGTTAAGTTAATATTCTGACTTCA
>Ga0315913_1005896_pt1 | contig 14843 bp, 14 predicted proteins | sample MpolsnodulesMG_FD_207736 | JGI IMG/M metagenome (GOLD analysis project Ga0315913, IMG submission 207736) | Medicago polymorpha root nodule microbial communities from Los Angeles, California, United States - small nodules | ecosystem: Host-associated > Plants > Roots > Nodule | place: USA... | reverse complement strand
TTTTGAACTTAGAAGACATATCCATTCACCTGGTGATTTCTAAGCTGATAATAAGAATACAGTTTCACCGAAGCTACAAATAACAGTACTTTTTTTTCCTTGGGGGGTGGGGGGAGGGGTTAACAGATGGGCATCAAATAAGCTATGAGATGGAATTGCAGCAATCAAAAGCAAAAAAGTTGGTGAGGGTACCAATGAGCTGGAACAACTCAATGGAATTGATTAGTGTCCCAACTTGAGCACACATCCAAAACAGTAATCTACATTTGCAGCTCCTCTTTCGAGAAAACTTAGGAATTTTATTTTGTTTTGGGAGCTAAAGTTCAAGCATGATCCCCTCTTGTTTTGCTAGTTGCAACAACCACTTCATTTGCTCAATCATATGATGGCAATCAAGCTAAGTACTTGAACATATTTGGATTCTCTTTGTCTCTTTCCAAGTAATCCCGAGAAATCAAATCTTCAATCCGCTTTTTAATTGCTTTGACATCAGGCTGCATAATTACATACCATATAAAATTTAAGATTTGAGGGAGGTAAAAAAACACACAAGGTTACATAAAAGTGTTATATAAGAGTATGAACCTTAAACATGCGACCCAACTGCTCAACGCACTCCATAACTAACTGTTGATAGCCCAAAACTTTCCGACTCTTCATAATGCGCACAATTGAGGCATCAATGGCATATCTTCTGTCCTTGTCAACATCCTCGATTACTTTTTTCTTCTCATCCACAGGAGGTAGAGGAATCTACATGAAAATAATGTGCCACAGCACCACTCAAAAGTCCGGTAACGAGAATAGAGATTGATGTGACCAAGTAAATGAAGAGACAATATTAGAATGCTATTTTCAAATAAATTATACCTTGATCCTCCTCATTTTGTCAGTGAACTTTGCATTAAATTCAAAATAATCAGTGGGTGATATCGTTTTTGTGTTTGGCTCCTTGATAAGAATCTTATACTTTGCACATGACAAAGAGTGGAGTAGCCTAATGACATCTTCATCCAATAAGTTTAACTGAGTCATTATCTCAGAATAACTCAGTCTATCAGAGGAATTAAAAAGCAACAATGCTGAGGCCTGTTGAAAAACAAGACAACATTGGGTGAGTAAAATAAAAATCCATATGAAAATTTGCGGACATCACAAAATGGTAAAATGAACGGGTGAGGGCATAACAAATACATTATCACAGATAAGCAGGTGGTAAGTGATATAACCTGGTAGGTTGTGACAACAAGCTCCACGGTTTTTGGGTCAAATTTCCCACTTATGTTACAGGTACCCAAGGAGTAAATCCATGTAAGTTTTCTGTGCTTTGTTTTAGTTGAATAAAATTCTTTGAAAACTTCAACGCACTTAACCTGAGAGAGAGAGAGAGAGATAGAGAGAGAATGTATTAATTATCGACCAAAATATAGGTTTAGTATCCAACACTGAACACCAAATTCTAGATGGTTATATCAAAAAGATCCAGATTACCATTTCTGCAGGAAGATTGAGATCAAAAGATTTATAACTAGGCCAGAAACCAGTGGTCAGAACTGTAACTGTTAAGTCTATTCCAGGGTCTGCATTAGGAGTATTGCTTAAATACTCCTCAAAGCTAGTTTGATTCTCCTTTGCCAGCGTCAAATCTGTAACCTGGTGGGAGTGAAAAAAACCATTTAAATTTTCTTTTGCCAACCAACAAAAAAAAAAGCAGCATCTAGTATATTGGCCACCATATACAAATACTTTAAATGACTGACCATTCCTTCCATCTTTGAGGTAAACTGTCCACCACACTGTTGCTTCAATTTTGTCAAAATACTTCTCTCGTGATCATCATTAGCACTCTTGTCAAAAAGAAGCCTGCGAGCAAGCTTCTTCCTGAAAGCAACCAAACAAGAATCTTGTATTAATTTCTATTTCAAAACATCTTACATGAACAAAAGGGAAATTTTGATATTCAGATATGTCCAAATAAAATTGTTTAATTAGCCGCTTTCAGGTAAATATTACATAATAAATAGTATGAATCTTTACAAAAGATCACAAGAAGTTTCAATTGTAAATGTTGTTTCTTTAATATCACAATAAAATATTGTTATTTAGAGAATGGGGTAGACATTTTGCATCATCAGTTCATCACTGTGTCCCAAGATATCCATAACAATACTTGTCTCGTTGAAATGTCCTTCAGATATACTGACAAAAGTCTAGATTCATATAAGGAAAAATAATAAAACCAAAAGAAAATAGCTTTTTTCCCTTCCTTTCCATATTTTCCCTTAACACTATCTATTTCATTTATTTTAGCTAACCATTCATCTCAGCTTTTAGTTTATCCAAACTAATTATCCCACTTTCTAGTTCTATTAAATACGAATATAAGTGTCACAGAATAGCTCTCATAAAATGATGGCTTAAGCTAGTCTGCTATGGCTTAAAATGTGGAAAGCCAAGGATTCAACTAAAGGAATAGAAATGGCTAGAATTGACTCCTAATCAATTGGTGATAAAGCCCCTAAAATAATGTCATGATCTCCAAGAAACAAGTGATCAGGTGAAAGGCCAAGGATGACATATTAATGTCTCTAAAATTAGGGAAAACAACCCTTGCATGAGACAAAATTTAACTCTTAGAAACAACCGAGAATGGTAGTAGCAGCAATTTCAGTGAATCAGTAGTCCACGAACGTACACAGCACTGGGAGTAAGTATGAAAAAAAATGAGGATTGAAGACCAATGAAATTTTCTTTTGCTTGTTTGGAAATTGGACAAAACTTTCAATTTTTGCCGACCCCACTTAGTGGGATAGGGCTTGGTTATTGTTGTTTGGAGTTGGGACAACATATCACAGAAATTTTTGTCTTCTCTTGTATTTTACCTGTAGAACTCGGCAAACAAGTCCTTGTCACTAATATAAGCGAGCAGCTTTACCACCTGCAGATAGAACAAAACAAATACCAAAGTCAAGACCATGTACGTCCAGTTTATAAAAGTAGAAGTATAAATGTCGTGGACTTGTTAAAACCGCATGTATCAAATTCATATAAGTATATATATGTTGCGGACCTTTTCAAGAGTTTCTTCAATTGCTTCATCACTCAATTTTTCACTTCCTCCTTTCTTAAGAATGTTATCACAAAAAGTGGCAAGAAGTTCTGCACTAGAGTTTCCAGCAACACCTTTGTTGCAAAAGACCTCAAAAGCCTCTTTAAGAGCCTATATGATCAAATCTTTCAGATTTACACACATATCAATCTAACATAACTATAAAATAAAACCATCTTCAAATCAAAACCTTGTGGAAAAGAGTGTGATTCTGGAAACAGGAGTTCACATATGCCAGGTACTTGTCATGTAGCTCAATCACTTTCCGGACAAAAACCTAAAGAGACCGATTTCAGTTTCAATACATGTAAAAATTGCAATTAAATCAAAATTTTGAAATTTAAAGAATCACCTGCTCCTGCGTACCAACAATATCCCTTTTCTCTGCCTGTAGACATAATAATATAAAAGGATGAAAAAAAAGGGTCAGAAGCAAACAACAATTCACAACTTCAACAGGAAGAAATCACATGTAAGTGATGTAATAAATGCATAAAATTGTTAAGAAAGTAATTCTAAAACCATGTCCCGTCTACAATGCACTGAAATCTGAATAAAAAAGTCACTATGCACCCCGAGTTGAAAATTACCAGTTCACCTCCTTTATTTGTTTTGTAAAAAATTGAAAATCAATTATGAACACTTCGATATTGCAAACCGACCCTAAGCGTAGTAGTCTTTCATCCATTATCAAACTTAGAAAGTAAACCTTTCAGCCTGGAATAAGCAAAATTGTAGAATATATGATTCAAGAATAGACCTTTTTGTTACTAGCTGCATCTTCAGCATGCTTCACCAACGCCATGCCTTCAGTGGTAACATGCTGATAAAAAGGAAAAAGATTAAGATGTTTAGCAAGAAAGAAGAAAGCAGAAACAGACAAGAACTCAATTATAAATATATTTGCATTATCAAAGGGATGAAAAGCATAAACATAAGTTCAATGCCACCAACCTGCTTAAATATACTAGAAACAGGATCCAAGCCACGGGGTATTTTAGAAAATAGCCTGAACATCCTTGACAAGTCTTCACACTGAACATTTGAAGATTAACATAAGAACATTTCATTCATGGTTAAAAGTTATCTTGCACATTACAACTAACAAGAAAAATTTCATCCATACCTTATCATCTCTAAGTAGAGCATGACATCCCGAGTGCTCTTTCTCAAGGAGCTGACTTGCATATACAGACAACAGCTCATTTTGAACTTTCTAAGTGATGCAAGTTTTTTCAGGAAAACAAAAACAAACAAGGGAAAAGTTCAGAAACGATAAATGAGACCAAAAAAAGAAAAGTCATTATAATATGTAACTGATTTTCTGTAAGTTGCTCGCAATCGATTGATATTGGCAAAAAACCGAATAGATGTAATGGTAAATAATATCAATAAGTCAAGAACAAACCTCTAATAACTTTGGCTCACTACTAGAGTGCAGGTAATGAGCAACCCTATCTTTCTCCCGTCTTAAGCACTCCTCAGCCTGTGGTAGAAAAAACATGATCAACTAAAGGACAGAGATGCAAATAAAGAAAACAAGTTACAATAAGCACAAATGAGAAACCATACCTTGAGCATATAATCAGGACAAGAATCTTCTAGGATCCAATTTGAAGCCTTTCGAGAATAATAAGCAGAAGTGTCTTTGAGCATGTCAGCTTCAAAATCATTCTCATAGTGGTCCATTTTCCCCATTCCAATTTCAACAAATATATCTAATACATTCTTTAATAGAGCTCGATCAATCTGCTCTCCCTCGCGCTCTTGATCAATCTTTTTGATTAAAAAAAGGATTAGTTAGTTGATATGACTTGGTTCACATAGACAACCTACCATAGAAAGAAAAACAAACATACTAGTGATATAATTGCATCTCTCATTTTCCCATGCAGTTCCTTGTAAACCTGTAAATAATAAAACCCGTCAATATATTCTGTAATGAAGTATTCTTGAATGCAATGACAATAATAGGAAAACATCACAATTTGCAGCAATACTACAAAGCTTGCCTATATTAAATGCAATAAACAAGAGTAGCTAATAAAAAAGAATTAACAAGACATCATTTAAAGTTCATTGTAACGTTACCAAATCACGGAAGCAAGCCAATCCAACTTCATTAAGAGGTGGAAGTGACCTCCGGGCAATGAAGTAGCGGTCCAAATAGTGAAAGAAGCGAGAAAGCCACCTCACCATGATTTTATGGTTCGCCCATCTCTTTACAAGTTCTCGTAACATAAACTCATCATGTTTTTCTCTCAAAGAAGGTAAGACCTGAACTCATAAAGGGAAGAAAAAAGTAAACCAAAAGGAAAACAAAAGATGGCATTTATTAGCATAAGGGTTCTGTATGAAAACTTAAAACATTCAAATCAGAAAGATAGATACAGAGAGCTCAAACTAATGAAATTATGATCAAAATTCAAAACACAGAGAATTACTAATTCATGTAACTTGTAATTGCATGAATTAGTAGCATATACCACTTTTGTCCCTGAATATAGGATCCTATTGACTAAACCACAAAAATTAAGAAACGTGGTAATAATACTAAATCTGTTAACAATTGCTATTTTTTAAGTTTACCATTCATAGTATTTATTACTTACTTTATTGGTTAGAAAAAAATGTAAAATAATTAGGGATATTCCGGTAAAGATATCATTAATGCAGTTGAAAATTTGAAGGTCCTATAAAAGATACAACGGAATTTTTTAAAAGGGTCTTCTATTTAGAGACAAAGGTATATATTCAGAAATAAGATTCTAAAGGTGAATTTATATCATCAAACCCACGTAACGTTGGAGTCTATTTGGATAAGGGTAAGATCATGCTAAAGGTTTACAATTGCATTCATTTACCTTCCTCTTTCTCGCCATATCGACCGGCCAAACATGAGAACAACGATTCTTTTCCATTGTATCCCTTCCCTCACTAATTTATCTGATTCCTTTCCATTCAATCCCATGTCTCTAAAACTTCTTAACATAGCCTGACTGTAAAAGGAATTCCCCTTAAACAAGTAGTTTTTTAATATTGTCAAAGACTCAAAATTTGGAAGTAATACCACTTCTTTAATTCTGTTTCCATCTAGTTCTTCTTGATGATGTTTTCATTCATTTCTCTAGGTCTAATGCAAATCATCTGCAATTTTGCGTATACCTACTACGGCACTTCCCCCACTACCTACATATGAAGCGCTAACATAGACTATGACATGACACTGACATGTAGACACCGGTAATAATTTGATAAAATGGAAGTAATTGAATGTAAGCACATGTGTCAGTGTTGTATGAGTATCAGACACTCGGAGATGCCTTCGACCTTGAAGAGTGGGTGGTTGCTACCTACCACATGTTTTCAAGCACAATACCTCGGCAGAAGTGGCTGGTTGCTACCTACCACTTGAATTGTATCCTCTTGCCCTTGGTTTATTTCCCTCTGATGTTCAGACTATGATATGAGATTTGTGTTGTGTGGCACATTTTTCCCTCTGATGTTCTCATAAAAGTGTTTGCACCTAGTGATGCTTTATTCATTATTTGCTTCCCTTCCCCTTACTCTAAACGATGGTTAGTTGGTTGCACTTGGTATGAAACATTTCAAAACATGATTGAACGAGTAAGGTCTCATTCTCATTAATCAGGTCCACTGGCCAAGCCATATTTCTATATTTGTTTTGAATCTTTCAAATCTACTTTACCTTGTATGAAAGCTACATAATACATTTTCCCCACAGAAAAGAAACAAAGAAGTTCCAAACTCCAAATCCGATTGTCACACGAGTGATAACAAAAAATAGCAAACAAATCAAGTCTGGGTAAAACAAGCGAAGCCAATAATACCAATACAATACTATAGAGTCAAGATCATATTATTTGTTGTAAATAACCTCTGTAGCACTGACACTTCTTATGGAAGGAGTGTCTGGTGTCCGACACATGTTCGGACACCAACACATGTGATTACATTCAATTAATTTATTTTTTCAAATTTTTACCAACGGCGTGTCATACCCGGTGTCTGTGTCTATGTTAGTGGTTTAACCAAATGAAAGTGTAACTCACCGTTGACACGATGTACTCTTCAAACGCTTCCTTGTACTTATCATACAGTGGCTGAGAGTAGTCATTAGGAGGCTTTTGAGTACACATATTGTATATAGTCCTGCAAAGAAAACAAACAGAGTGTAAAGTAAACTCAATTAAAACGAATTCAAACAAAGAAAAATCTTAAGAACACGAAAAGAAAGAAAAAGTAGGTCAAAATCAGAGATGAAAAAACTCACGTGTAAAGCATCATGTAATCTTCAGGACTGAATTGAGGTTCAGGCAAACCTTCAAGAATGTTCTTGAGCTTCATGATACCCCTATGCATAAAATCCCAACCTTGTTCTAGGTCTATAGTTTTCCTTTCACTCATTGACATGTTGCCAAATTAAGCAAAAATAACCTAAAATCTGCAATTAAAGATTTCCAAATTAGATAAATAACAAAGAATTAATCAAAAGGAAATTTCATAGATTAAAATTAGAAAGAAATTGAATTGGGAATTGTGAATGTGAAAAACGATAGAAGAAGGAGAAGAAGGAAGGAAGGGCTGGGTGATTGAGAAATAAACCTTGAATGAGTTGAATCGCGAGAATGAAGGGAACCCTAAGTTGAAGAAGAAGGAGAAAGAAAATGTAACACGAGCATTGATCGGAAAAGAAATGAAATGAAATGAAAAGGTAGTAACTATAAATAAGCACTGTAATCAATGTATCTATACCCAAATGTCACAATAATCCTCAATCTCAACTATTCCGATCATTTAATTTACTTGGTACCGCTTTCACATAAGAGTTTATTGTCATACACATTTATGTATAAATTATTTCTATAAAAAAATCGTATTAGTTAGTATAAGATATTTTCATTAGATATTTTCAATTTATGTCAAATTTGAAAAACAATGGAACATGGATTAAGTTGTTTTCATAAAAAATTTCAAACAGTCTTATATGTATATGTATTTTTTTTTTGTGGCAAGTACTCTTACATCGTGATATACATTTTTTTTTTATGGCAAGTGCTGTTACATCATGATAACTCAAATAAGTTAATTTGAACTATCTTTTAATGTAAAATTTGTGCTAGTACCCTCTATGATGTATATTTATATTATTTATATATAATAGTAATGTATGTATAAAGAAAATACGAGATTTTGAGTTGTCTTTTTTATTCTTTCAATTATATTCTTTAACAAATTTGCTTATAAAAATGTATTATGTGATATGTAGAGGCTGATGTTCAAACTCCAAATTTCTTATTTATTGACTTAACTTTATCATTAAGGCCGATAATTAATTGATTAAGCAAAAGCATCGTAGGATCTTTTAAATATAACCCTTGTATGGAATTAGTCCCTTGTCACAAGTGCTTATAACCACTTGTTGTTATCAACAAATAACAACTTGGCAGCTGATCACATAACTGAAATTTGGAATAAGGAAGTGTCTTTAAAAGTTAGTCTCTTTACTTTTGTCTACTGCGTAATAGGCTACCAACAACAGACAATTTAGTTAAAAGACAAATTTTACAACCAAATGTTCAACTTTGTGTGGGTGGATGTGGCATGTTGGAAGACACAAAGCACTTGTTCTTCTCTTGTGATTTTTTTGGTAAACTGTAGTATGATATTTCTCACTGGCTTAGGTACCACATAGTGTTTCATGAACATGTGTCAGATCATTTGTATCAATTTGGCACCTTCGACGGGTTTTCCAAAAGCAACCACTCGACTTTTAACCTTATATGGCTTTCTTGTGTGTGGGTAATTTGGATATAAAGAAACGCTTGGGTGTTTCATCAAAAAGAGGCTTCGTTCCACCAATTACTAGATAAAATTAAACTTCAATGATACTGGTGGTTGAAAGCGAACCGTCCTAACTTTACATTTTCCTACCATTTGTGGTGGTTGAACCATTTACCTTGTCTTGGTATTTATCTGTAATGGGTGGCTTTGTCATTTGATCTTTTTATTTTGTTACTCTTTGTTATGAGGTTGTAATTTGATACTCTTTTAACTGGATTTTTGCACTTCTTATACTGAAACTTCGAGGCTTTAGTAATATATTCCATTTGAGCTTCTTAAAGAAAAAAAAAATACTCCCATAAAATACAAAATTAAAAAAAACCTGTAGTTTCACACATACTTATATCTTAATATATCACTGCTAGATAGAGTTAAATTTTTTTCTTTCTTCTTCTTCTTAGATATAGTAATAAAAGACCGTAGAAAGAATTGGTATGGAGCGTTAATTTTTTGATAGGCAATTCTACACTTTATTTAGTGCGTGCAAGTTTTGTATTTTTCTTTTTTGTTGCTACTAGACTCTTTATAAAACAAAAAAGAGTTGATTCACATATATTTAATTAGTTTGTTAAAAAAAACATATTTAATTAATCTGCAATTCTTGTCAAAAAATAAATAAAATTAATCTGCAATTGACTATTTTTTTTTGTTGAGAGAATTGACTTTTTTTTTTTAACAATAAAAAATGGAATATATTAAACATCAAACAAGCAACTCCCTCAGCACAAGGTGTACCAAAAGAATTACTAAAATACACAGTGTTAATCAGGCAAATACAAAAAACATTAGGTAATGCCCAATCATTGTAAAACGTTCGAACACCATCTATATGTGCCAAACATAAACGTGGCCTTTTTGACTTTCAACCAGGCTAGAGATACATATTTCACTTTATCCAACAACATGGGCATAGGAGTTACAATATTATTGAACACTATATTATTACGCTCATTCCATAAGACTCATACACAAAAGAGCCAAATGAGCTGAAAGAATGACCTCTTTGCTTTGCCACCACCCGTTGAATACACAAACTGGATAAAATGATCGGACAAAACATTGGTGTCGACACCCATAAAACCAAGCCAATGTCGCACCATAGGCCACAAAGAAGAAAAATCAAAACAGGCTAAAAATAAATGTTGCGCCGTTTCTAAGGAACCACAATCTGAGATACACTGAAAGGCTTCTGATGAGATGACCCCTCTCGTCACCAAGTTAGCTTTAGTAGGCAATCTGTCCCGAAGCAACCTCCAAACAAAAACAGAGACCTTCAACGAGACCTGGTTATGTCAAATCATAGATGTTGCTGAATCCGCAAGAGGATTATCCTTCATGGTGAGCAACTGATAAGTACCATGGATTGTGTAACCCCCTTGAGGGTCCGGTAGCCACACCCATCGATCTGAAACATTAGAATGCAAAGAAATATCAAGCAGTAAAGTCCTACACTCCTCTAAAGCCTCCTCCTCCCAAGCCAACAATCTCCTCTTCCACTTCCATGCTTCCCCCTCTGCGCCACACCGAGTGAGAACAAATTCGCCACCGTGATGGATTTGTTCTCATATAAATCAAACAACCGACGGTAACACACACACACAGAGGAGCCGAACCTAACCATTTATCATACCAAAACAACGTATCAGACCCATCTCTCACCTTCTTCAACACACATTCCCCAAACCAATCAACACCCACACCGGCGCCCCCCTCCCTAACCCGGGTTACCTCCCTCCACCAAGTAGAACAACTCCGGCCCCCAACCTTCCACCTACTTCGCCATAGCGGGCGACTAAAACTCTATACCAAAAACCTCCCCTGTCAACCAACATCCTCCAACACCACTTGCCTAACAAGGCAAAATTAAACTCCTTTAACTGTCTAACCCCCAACCCTCCATACTCCGTCTGTAAACACACATCATGCCATCCTATCCAAGAGATTTTCCTGTGATCTTCACTCCCACCCCAAAAAAATTTATTAAATAAAGATTCAATGGAAGAGATTATACTTGATGGAGCTTTGAAGAAGGAAAGAGCATAGACAGGCAGAGAGGTCAAGACAGACTTTAACAAAACCAAACGACCACCAAAGGAGAGAAAACGACTATTCCAACCAAACAACCTAGCCTTAATACGATTCACAATAGGATCCCAAAAACTCAATCGCCGAGGATTACCTCTGATAGGCAGACCCAGATACATGAAAGGCTCCTTACCCATCTTGCAACTTAAAACAGTCACCGCCTCATTTAACTTAGAGGGTGCGATGTTCACACCAACCAACATACTTTTATGAAATTCACTTTTAACCCGGACATAGCTTCAAAAATAACAACGGCAAATCTTAAAGCTCGAACATTAGACCAACTTTTAGTTCCCAACAACAGAGTGTCATCAGCAAACTGAAGATGGGACACCATAACCGGATTAACCATCCCAATGCTATAACCAGAAAACAATTGATTCTCTACCAAAGATTTCATCAGAATATTAAGACCCTCGACAGCCAACAAAAACAGAAACGAAGACAAAGGGTCACCTTGCCTTAAACCCCTCTGTAACGGAAACTCGTCTGTTGGACTACCATTGACAAGAACGGAAGTTGTGGCTGTACCAACACACTCTCTAATCCACTTTCTCCATAACACAGGAAAAGACATTCGACCCAACATAGCATCCAGATAGCCTCAATCCACAGAGTCATACGCCTTCTCAAAATCCACCTTAAACAACAAAAGATCTTTCTTTAACCTTTGAGTTTCATCGACTACCTCATTAGCTACAAGAATGCCATCAAGAATTTATCTATTTTTAACAAACGCTGACTAAGTCTCTGAAATGACAGAACCAATAACCATGCGCAGTCTATTAGCTAACAACTTTGCCAAAATTTTATACAAACTCCCCACCAAAGATATAGGGCGAAAATCATCCAGCTTCTGAGGGCTATCAACTTTCGGAATGAGAGCTATAAAAGTAGTATTGATACCTTTAGATAATTTTCCGTTGCGGTGAAACTCGGAAACAAAACGCATAATCTCGTCCTTCAATTCATGCCAAAAATCCTTAATGAAACCAAAGTTAGTTCCATCAGGACCCGGACTTTTGAAGTTATCCCAGTCCCAAACAGTTGCCTTAACTTCATCAAGGGAAAAAGGTTTGATTAAACCCACACCCTCCGCCACAAACAAAGTTCGAAAATTCAAGTTTGCAATGCTAGGCCGCTCCACATCAGTAACCTTAAAATGATTCGCAAAATGGTTAAAAACAGCTTCGCGGATAGGTTGTACCCCTTCCACCAAAAGACCATCCACCACAATAGAACACAACGAATTATGGTGCCTCCCAGAGGACATGATTGAATGAAAAAATTTAGAATTAACATCTCCATCACGCAACCACTGAACCCGAGACTGCTGCCAACAAATAGTAGTATTCAATCAGGACACCAAGTGAATATCCAAGGAAACACCATGAAGCTCAATGCATTCCCCTTCTCTCAACTCCATTGTCTCACCTTTATTGTCTAAAGTTGCCAGTCGATCCTTCAAGGCAGAAATCTTTGTTGGTAAATTTTGAGAATGAGTGGTGTGCCATTCCTTAAGAGAAATTTTGATCAACTTAAATTTTTCTCTTAAAACATAGCCTCCCCATCCATCAACCTGAAAAGACTTCCACTTAGTACTCACAAACTGCTTGTAACCAGGAATAACAGTCCAACACTTCAACAATCGAGATGGCCTAGGGCCCCAATTTTCATCGTCAATAGACAACACCAAAGCACAGTGATCTGACAAACCTCTTAACTGAGCAAACTGTAGACAATTTGGCCACAAAATACACCATTCCTCAGAAAGCAAGAACTGATCAATTCGACTCATTGACTTGCCATCACCCTTGAACCAAGTAAAATTACGACCCCCCCAATGGAAGATCCACCAAAATATTATCGCCAATGAAGGAATTAAAATGAGCAAAATCCGGATTTAGAAAACCGTCTGACACATAACGTCTTTCCTCCCTACACCTGATTGCATTGAAATCCCCGCAGACACACACCTTCCTACCTCTCGCCAATTGTATCCGCACGGTCAACGTTTCCTATAGCAATTTCCTTTCTCTAACGTCATAAGGGGCATATACATTAAATAGATAAAAATCCTCATTAGACTTTTTAAACCTCTCATGAATAATTAAAGTGTGATCAAAGCTGATAGAAGACCACACCTCCACCTTGGAACTATCCCATACCGTTAACAAACCACCTGACGCTCCAACAGACGGCCGAAAAGAATAAGAAATAGACTGGTTACCCCACAGAGCAACACAAATCCCATCATTAACGACTTGAAGTTTAGTTTCTTGTAAACATAAGATAAACATACATTTTTCCTGAACCAAAGCACGAACCTCCTTCCTCTTTTCAAAACCACTTAAACCCCGCACATTCCACGAAATGACCTTCATCTCACACACCCTCACCCCCACCCCTCGGCCACCTCCCCACCTCAACAACCTTGCTCAACCGCCCCCTTCCCCCTTCTTTCCCCTCACGCCGCACCACCCTCTTCCCTTCTCGCTTTTCTATCTAGCACCTTGAACAGATTGTTATCCCCATTAAATTGAACACTAATCGCTGCTCCAATACCTCTAACATCCTCTACTGCCACCTTCTCATCCCCACGTAACACTACCTAGTTAACCCAGTCATTATTAACCGACCCTGAAGAAGAACTCCCCTCTGAAACATTCTTTGACACCTCCTTGACAGCCTTCTGGAGTCTCTTTGACCCATGTAATTTTCTTGATTTATTTTTCAAAATGTGCAAAACAGCTGAACGGTCATGATAAAGTGAACATGCCACTTTTTTAAGGCTATTCACAGAGTGTTTCAAAATTCCATTCACTTTCTTCCGCTTTTTAACAACATTCCAAGCATGACTAATAGATACCTTTGACCGACCACCTTCTTCACTTTTTTCTTAGATGACGAAATAACACCAACATCGCCATGATTTTGATCACTAAGCCACTCGATACTCCACAGACCTGATTCCACTGAACGAGCCGCCTGAGGTGGGCAAGCTGAAGCTCGGCCCCTCCTTCCTTTTAACTTAGAATTTGGACGCACAAAATCAAGTGGAACAACCTCCTGAGTAACGTCAATTGGATGTTGTCCTTTCACCTCAGAAGTCATCCCCATCCCTTTATCATTTCCAGAACCACAACCATCATTACTGCCAACATGTTGTTTCACGCACGGCTCAACATGCACCGCACGTGAGTCAGGTAACTCATCAATATCATCTAAAAATTGTTCATCCTCACCTTCCATATTTATAGATGGCGCCTTTACAAAAATCTCTGGCATCACAAACTCATCTTTACTCACCTCTGAGAGGTCCGTTACAATTTTATCAACCAAAATGTTAACGGTATCACAATCATGAACGTTATCCCCTCCAATGTCAGCAGGATCAACATTGGAAGAATGTGTGCCATCGTCAGAATCATAAAGACACACATCCTCCCCCATATTAAAACCCCACTCCTCAAGAATTTTTATCTCCACAACCTCACCATCAACAACCAGCTTCTCAACACAATTTATAACCTCCAAAGAAGGCGTTGCAATTAAGATCCTTGCATAATCAAACTTGTCCCTATCCACCGAACAACTATCAGAACGTAAGAATCTACCACAGTCTAGAATACAAAGCTTGAAAAAATTCTCATTCCAAGCTTGTAAAGGAATATTCTTTTAATAGCAATTAATAATTCTTTTACAACCTTTCATCCTGTGAATTAAAAGGCATGCAAAATATAAAATTCAGAGAGTTGACGGATCAAACCAGACAAAATGTTAA
>Ga0315913_1005892_pt1 | contig 14855 bp, 8 predicted proteins | sample MpolsnodulesMG_FD_207736 | JGI IMG/M metagenome (GOLD analysis project Ga0315913, IMG submission 207736) | Medicago polymorpha root nodule microbial communities from Los Angeles, California, United States - small nodules | ecosystem: Host-associated > Plants > Roots > Nodule | place: USA... | reverse complement strand
TAGGTAAAAAGAGAACCCTTGGGTTGCTTAACTTACATGGTATGGTATGTTAGAATCTCGGTGACTCATTTTAATTGATTTTGCAGAAGTTATAAGTGTATTGTTCGATACCATGATTGTGACACGCCAAAGTGATACCAAACATACACTTAAAAAGGAGGGGAAAATAAAGAATTTTGATTTGGATTCTTAGATTACATTGTTGAAACTGAAAATACTTACTAAGATACATACTCTTCAATTGAGAGCTCAGATTAGACTACTCTTAATGCCGACCTCATTTTGGGACATTTGAGATAATTACTACTTACATACATAGACATAGACAGACCTAATAATAATAAAGACAATTTAAAAAGGGAGACTCAAAAAGGAAGGGGAGGGGGGTGGATTAAGCATTTCCAAAAGAGGATGGGAGCACTGTGAATGAGTTACTACTGTCTTCATTCTCATGTTCATCCAATTCATTTGTGATTCCACTGCTAGCTGGTGAGATTGTGATTGAGGAGGAGGATCCATCAGTGTTGTTCTTCTTCTCTGCCAAGAAATCATAAAAAACAACCACTTTTGAACTTGAAGCTGAGTTCTTCTTCTTCACCTCACCAAAGTTGCTGCCACTGCTTGGCTTCACTCCTTTGACTACTCTCTCCTCTCCATTTTTAGCACCACCTCTTCTCTTCAGAAATATGCGACACAGAACCCAATTTTCATTCTGCAAAACCCAATTCATTCATATTAATATTAATATTAATTGCAAATGTACTAAACACAAATTCAGAGAAAGAAAGAAAGAAAGACTGACCAAGGGGTTGGAGTGAGAGGAAGTGAGGCGATATTCATGCATAATCCAATCAGTTCTTGAACCATGAGGAGGTTTGCCTCTGTAGAAAACAAGAGTTTTCTTCATACCAACAACTTCATGACTCTTTGAATTCATGATTTGTTTGTCCAAACCAGTTGCTTTCCAGTAACCAGAGTTTGTAGCTCTGTTAGATCGGTTCCCATTTGGGTATTTCGCTTCTTTGGTACTGAAAAAGTACCTCTCTTGTTCCATATCACCTAAAACAACAACACACACTCAAATTAATTAATCCACATAACATTGCTTGCAATAGTAGTACAAGTTATCATGTTCCGGTGTCAGGTGTAGGTGTCAGTGTCCATGTTGTGTCTGATGTCTGCGTCCGTGCTTCGTTAAGTTATGATTATAAATGAAAAAAGAAAAGAAAAGGTACTGACCAGGTAAATCCCAAGGATCAGACTTGCAAAGATCAACTTCAGGGATGATGGAAGCAGGTAAAGGGAAAGAGAAGACCTTACGCTTCAAATATTGAACAACAAGTTCTTCATCTGTTGGATGAAAACGGAAACCTGGTGGCAGTCTCACTTCACCATTCTTCTTCACAAAATTCATCTTCTCCATCTTTTCTTTTTCTTTACAAAGAAATAAATGTCAAAGCCACTCGTGTGGTAAACAAGTTCTTTCTTTCTTGCTTATAAACCCATTAAAAAGTTGTAGCAAAGGAAAGAATAGAATAAAGAAAGGTGAAGAAGGAAGAGAAAAAGGGTGTTATTATTGATGAATTATTATTAATAATAAAGAAAGAAAGAAAGGAAAGGAAAAGGGCATGGAGAAGAGTGAAATGAAGTGTGTCTTCTTTTATAGTAATGGGTCAATGAGTCTGACAAGGAAGATGAAGAAGAAGAATAAGCCGACATTTGTTTGAGTTGAGTGGCGTAAACTATACTCAACTCTTCTCTTTTCACTTTCACGTTTTCTCCTCCTAACTATCCTTTCTTTCTTTAACTCTTTCATTTCTAAACAAAACAAAACTACTCTCACACTTAACCATATAGATTAGATTAGATTAGATTAAATTAAAATAATGACAAGCCATGCTTAGTTCTGTTGGATTGGACTAATCGCTTTTGTCTAACCCAACCAAAACATTGTTATTATGGAAAAATGTTGTGAATAACTAGTAAATTAGAGGATAGGGAATGAATTTAAAACGGATAATGAATGAGTTAGTACAATGAGTTGATAGCTCAAAAATTGGTTGGTTGAATTTTTAATGTATGGTAAATTTAATTGTTAAATTACATCATTAATGTGAAAAAAACATAAAAGGAATTTTTAGCTTATATTAGATTTATTTTTTTAATTAAGAGGATAAACGTAGAATTGAGAAGAAATCTATGAGTTATAAATTCAAACGGTAGTCGAAGTATCTTATAAAAATATGTTATAAACTAGTAAAAAAAATCGGAAATGTATCATCCAGCGAAAAAATTCCTCATGATTGTCTAGCAAAACGATATCATTAAGCATTGACCCGTGTATTCCGGCCAAGACTTAATGCACTCTTTTATTTCGTTTGTTATTAAATTTGGACGTGTGTAATTTGCAATGTCCGTGATTTCGTATTTCGTTAGATACGTTCTATGTTTGTTTCCGCGTTTACCATACCAACACACGCACTTTTTTTTTTACGCAACAAATAATTGCTTCTCATTTTAACGGCAATCTCATTTGTAGACGTGCGACTACGACAAAATAAAGATAATGCTATTCAAAAGATCGATGTTTTTTAATCATATACATTTATAAATTATAAGTCATCTATTATAAACTTTAAAATTGGAATTACCATAGAGACCATAACTGTGTTAATTTATTTATACGAGTTTTATCTCATTTTATTTTTTATCCTTAGGAAACTCACTAAAATAAAATAAAAAATTGAAAGAAAAAGGTCTTAAAACATATCAGTTGTATATTTCTACTCCCACTTGTGTTGTTATTAACTTACTAATCATACCTATTACTTACTTAAAACTTTATTATTAAGAGATTGGTTAGTTCAATTGATTTAGAAAAATTAATTTAACATATCATTTAAAAAACTTAAAAACATTATTACTATAACTTTTTTTTAGGAAAAAAAAGTATAGTAATAATGTTTTTAAGTAAACTTTATTACTATCATATATATGAAAATAAGAAGGAACCCATATTCTTAATAGTACGCCTTTATTAGAAAATAAAGACAGAAATGTACCCCAAAAAAAAGGTATGGTAGAAAGTAAAGTTAAGTATAGAGGGAGAGAGGTGAAGTCATCTTATGTCATTGGGTACAGCTGGAAGTGACCCAAAATCCAGCAGCAGCATTAAATGGTAAGTGACAGTTTCTGTTTGAACGAAAATACGCAACTGACCCTTATTTGAGCCATTTCACTTTTATAGGGAACAAATGAAATGACTTGCTTTGGTTGATAGTTGATATAGCACGTCACATAACACATTACCTTCCTTTCTTGCAAATTGCTACTCAACCCAACGCCCCCTCAAAAGAGGCAACTCTTCATTTTGTAATTTACTACTTTCCGTGTTGAATATCCAATCAATTTTATGATGCACAAGTAAGTAGGGTAGATCTTATCTGTTGTATAATATTTCTTTTGTAGATAAATAAAATGATAATAATTGCAGAAGAGTCGAAGTTTGAATTCAATTACAACATTTAATCTAATAATTTTGATATTTTTATTAATTAAATTAAAACTTATAGATCATGTATAAGTTTATCTTTACCATTAAATTAATAATAAGTCTATCTCTTAAATCAAATGAAATATAATGACATATATGGGTTCATGGTAAAAAAAGAGATTAATATAGGGTGTAAAACCAATATCGTTAAGCACATTAGATAAAGCATAAACTCTCTTGCAATTTGCTATTGCTAGTTGCTACTATTGTTGCTCATGGTAACTTGATGCTCACTCATCTATCTTCTGTCCTTTCCTTCCTTCCTATTGCTTTTACTTTTACTACCTACTTAACCCCTTTTCATGCCTTTCTATCCTCTGTTCCCATTCTCTCTTTTCCCCTTTTTTTTAGCTCTTTACACTTTTCACTTGTCAATTTTAGTAAATAACTTACTTTACACTCTTTTACGATGTTATATTCATGTGCGTGACCGTCATCAATTTATTCACTCCTTTTCTTTTACATATATTATATCCAATTTATTTTAGCAAAGTTTTCATTTTTAAATGTAACAATAATAGTTCAGGTTTAGACTTGCTCAATATGCTTTACATGACATGTCATTCACTAATTTGTGCTTGTAATGTTCTTCTCAAAAGTTAAAATTAATTATAGTTTATAAATTTTTATACCATATCACTCTAAGGAGCCGTGAACGTGAACGTTAACAAACATATATTTGCGATATCATTTTCAAATCAAATAAAATATTCTGTTAGCTTTTCAATAACTTAAGAGTCTAAATCACACGCTGAAATAGACTAACCAGACAAATAGGCATATATTCTTATTAATGCTACATGCATAAAAAAACTATGACCACACATTAAAATTGATCACAAAATATATTTATTTTTCTTATTAGATCGCATTTCACAATTCAGAACAGTTTATTTTTACTTATAACACTTAATTACATTTTGATCCTTTAATAATTTTATCATTAAAAAATAATCTAGCCCCTATTTTTAACTTCACAATATTGATCCCCTAAATTCTAAATTTTTGAAACTGAACTCACATTTAAATATTTGATAATGTAACAAGTGTTTAGCTGACATGAGCATAAATACTTTGCTACTGTAGATGTCATGATGCCATTTCTGATTTTTTTTGTTTTTAAGACTTCAAATACTTAAGAAAATTTAAAATTTCATAATATATTATTAATTTGTTGTTTATAATTGATTTTACAAAAAGTAAAAATGGTTTTTTCTGGTTGAAATCGTTCGGTAAAGAATTCTAAAAGTTTTTATGTCGCCACACATATCTCTCCGTTCTTCTCCACTTCCCTCTACCCCATTGAACTCTTTCAATTATCCCTCGTAACATTCTTGAGAACCTTAACTCAAATGTTTGAAACACAACATTACGCCTTAAGTCATGATTCTTACTCAATAAGACGAAGATTGTGATGTTGACTATAACAACATCTAAAGACAACATGGACAAATAAGAACTCATGGGACATATTTTTGGGGTGGCTATATAAATCAATCATTATTTTGATTTATGCATTCAAGTTTACTTATTTTTAAGCTTTTGGCTATTGAATATTGTCATAGCCGAAGGGGGGAAATAATGTAACTTTTTTAATTGATATGATGAAGAAATGGTTGATCCTGCAAATGAGGCTGGCCTTCTTGTTGGGGTTAATGTGGAGAAGTCTCAGTTGTCAGAAGCTGTCATGGTTTTGAATTGTAAAGTTGGCCACTTAACGTTTGTTTACCAGGGTCTTCCTACTGATGGTAACTCTCGTCGTCAGTATTTTTAACGTCCGTTGCTCGAATTTGTTTTGTCATCCTTTTCAGTTTATTATCTTTCATTCTTCAAGGCTCTCACATGCATAATTTCCTTAACAGAATCTCTTTATAAATAAAATCCCTTTATAAATCTTTCTTTCTTTTTTTAAGGGGGCAGTGGAGTGAGGATGCTCACAAAATTAATTAGATTCACTACAATAAGATTTGTTCTGATAAGAAGTTAGGAGGTTTGCGAGTCCAAAAAATTAGGAAGTTTAATATTGTACTGTTGGGAAAATGGATTTGGAGATTACAAGTTGGTAATGGTCCGTTTTGGTACAAAATTTTGATAGCAAAATATGGGATAGAGGGTGGTCGTATTAGAGCGGGTGGTTAGAATGTGTTTGGCTTGTAAAAAGACTTATGTAGAGTGATGACGAAAAATCATATAGGCTTTTCAGTCCACTTTTAGAGTCATTTTAGAGTGAAAGTATGTAGTTTATGTGTATTTTAGTTGAGTTTTTTTTAAAGAAATCGTTCAAAAATCATGAAAGGACAAAAGAAAAAAAATAGCCTTGAAACCATGGAAATCCACTTGAACCAGACAATTGAAGAAGACTATGAGGTCCCACTTCTTCTAGGAAGATCGTTCGTAGCTATAGGAAGGGCGTTGATTGACATGGAGATGGGAGAATTAAAGCTAAGATGGGAGGATGACTAGGTTATGTCGTGAAATAGGAGCTTCCTTGTAATTGTTTGACCATGTAACTTTGAATTATCCTTTGAACACAATTGATTGCTTTGGTATTTTATTGTGTAAATTTATCTTCAATGTTTTTTATGCGTTTACGAATGTTCATTAATCGATTTACGTCTCGATGATTACTAACTCTAACTTTGGGACTTGACATAATCTAACCGTTTAATCTTTATTAGCTTTAGACATATTCTAATAATGAATTGTGTACTTAATTCGCCATTCTTAAACCTTCAATGGTTATGGATTGATCGAAAACATTAAGGAGTCACAATAATTGATTAGAGTTGATGACCAATACATTTGCCTAACCATTTTGTTCAAATGTCTTATAATTAAGTAATCAGTTCAAACAGTATTCATTGTTTGTAGTTACCAAACAATTTCAAAAAAGGGAATCTGATATTACCTATCTGCCTTAATATCTCTTTTAAGTCAATTCAACCAAACCAATTGCCAAGTGTGATCCCCCTTTTACATATCCTAATCATAATCATAATCGTAGTAGTATTGTTGAAATTATGCAATATTTGTGCATACAAACGTTATAGATTTTACTACTTATCGACGAACTAGCACACTTGATATTTTGTTCACCTATAACTTCTCTTGTTATGTTAAACTTGTTGCGTTTTTTTTATCTGTTATTTCCACAAGACTTCTCTTACACCTGGTTGTTTCTTTTTATTTTATTTACCAACTAAAAATATAATTGAACATGTCCCCTAATGTGTGCCCCTCGAGTGTCGACTTTTGAAATTGAAATGCTGGAACTTGTCAACTAAAGAGGGCTAAATTTGGTGGTTATTTTCTCCATGCTCCAACGATTTGGGTTGAAGATTGTAGAGTTCCTATAACCACCCAAGATCAACCATTGTTGAGCTCCGGTTCAATTTATTACAATTGTTGTGCTTGTCTGCCATATGTCTTCTTATTGCTTGAGTCATAAGGTGTTTGATTTGTTTAGTAAGACTTCGAAAAATGATGCATTTTAGAGTGTTCTTAAAAAATTGAACGATCGATTCGCTCGTGACTTTGCCTCTATAACAGTTGGTTCCGCCTGTGTTGATGATCTATTTTTTCTGGTAAAATATATCAACCATCCCAATGACATCCATTCTATTGACTCAGTACATCCATTCTATCAACCATTTCAACCTTATTCAATTCATATTTTTCACTGTTCGACCTAAATTACTATGAACAACCATCCCAATGACATCCATTCTATTGACTCGGTACATATTTTGCCAATGTTAAAAGAGAAATGATATTCGTACAACCATTTTTATACAACTTTTGTACAATTTTCTCTCTCATACTCACATTATCTTTTTATTCTCTCTCTTCCTTTTTCTCTCTCTATTGTTTTTGACTAATGAGAAGAGAGAACAAAAGGTTGTCCCAAAAGTTGTACCAAAAGAGTTGTTCAAATATCACTACTCATATTAAAATACCAAGACTCTTATTATTAGAGTGAATATTTGGGTTTATAACTGTTGTAGCCCTTTTATTTCTTCTTCTATAACCCGCTGACTAGTGATCCTTTTAGTAATGATTTAAACTTTAATTCTCTCGGATAATTTGTCTTAATCTAAAGTTCAATAACTACTTGAGTCCAATTATTTGGTTACTTGGTAAAAGAAACATATCTTTCAAATACTTTTACAAGCTAATACGTACAATTATATTTATAAACTAAAATTAATTATAAAACTACAGTATAGTTAAAGAGTATTAGCTATGAATAAAATATGAAATTCAAATAAAAGTCATTGACTTAAATGCACTTCTGGTCCTCTTATTTCTAAAAACTTAAAGTTTTGGTTCCCATATTTGAAAAATAAGTTTTTCGGTCCCCTCTTTTAATATTTTTAAAAAATTAGTTCCCTATCCCATTTTATATATATTTTATTGATGATGTGTCTTAGTCATTAATGATATGACATTGCATATGTGGCCAATTAATTATCCATGTCATTGTTATTTTTATTTATTCCATTAATTTACTTTGTTTTTGTCAATACCATTGATTTACTTTTAAAATAATTAAATAAATATTAATTAGAATAATTTTAATAAATGATAGGTTTGGGAACCGTAGATTTCCAAATCTTTTCTCAGGGACTAGTGCTATTTTGATGTAGTATTTTGCTATCAATCAAAAGTAAGTATTTTATATTGTCTCATCAGGGACTAGTGCGATATCATAAACCGTTCAACATCGATTATCATTTTAAGTTAGGGTTTAATTGATTGTTAGTTTAAAACTACTAGAACTAAATTGCGAAGATAAAAACGGAGAGTAATAAGGCGTAAAAGCATTGGGATTAGAGTTCGTTGATGAAACCTCAAATATAACCTAATGATCACGTATATGGATTCCAACTTTTTACCGATATTATTACGTATCACTCAACAACATCATTCATGTCTAAATGGGATTGTGAGATCGATCGTATCGTTCAATCGACGATTTCTCAACCTATTAACGATCTGAAAGTTTTAAGTTCCGATACTTTGTGTGATTATCAAAACATCAATCCTATGTCTAGAATCATTGTTTTGATAGATGGATACTCTAAACTTAGATTCAAAAGTATTTCTCAATAACAATTAAATCAAACATAAGAATGCAATGCAAGAATAAACTCAATATCATGTAAATTGCTAGAATCATATATTAAAAAGATCAAAAGATTACATTCTAAGCTTGATCAAGTACCTCTAATCCCAACAAAGGAGAATTAGTTGATCATTGTCATGATAACATTACAAAAGTGGAATACAAGACGAAGATCCAGGCTAAGAACTTGATTTCTCAAAGAATCTTGATGAATCCACACTCAATCACTCTTGCCCAATGAAGAACAGTGTTTTCGCCCTATTCTCTCTATAAAAATGTGATAAGATATGTTATGAAATGAGGGAATGAGGTTTTATACTTCTGCAGAATTTTGCAGTCTCGCCAGGCAGGATTTTCTCGTTATGGCGAGCTGACCTTTCTTTGTCAGTGGGCTTCTGTCACGTCATCCTTCAGTTGCTTGAAACCGCCTTAGCTCACCTGACAGGAATTTCTCGCCATGGCGAACTTTGATCTTCAAAAACATGGTCCCTGGAATTCATTCAGGCCCTCCTGCTCGCCTTTGGTTCACTATGGTAACATCTCACTTTCTTGTTCGTTGTGGAGAGCTTGACTGCGAGCTGGAAGCTTGCATTCTGGACCTCAAATACGCCATGGCGACAGATCTCGCTATGACGAGTTGGCCTTTGCACTTCTTTTGGATTTTCCTTCCTTGATTCTTGTCTTGTCCATTCTTTTCCTGCACAATTGGGTCAAGTAAGACACAAGGAGTATAAAATTGCATTTTATCAATATTTCCTGGTTTTTCCTTGGATAAGTTGTGGAACAAGTAACCAAAAGTGTTTAATATATGTCATGGAATTACTACTTTCTAGAACTTATCAAACTCTCCCCAACTTAACTCTTTGTTTGTCCTCAAACAAAAATACTCATAAGAGAACAAAGTTTCATCACAAGACATAAAGGACAAAGGTTTTGCAAATGGTTTGTTCAGATGCATGTATGAAGAAAGCAAATATGAACAAGCTCTAAGCACAAAGTTCAAGTCAATAACACACTTATATATCAACCACATCTAACACACTTCTTTGTAAGTAGATAAACAAAGTAAAATCAATAAATGAGGGTTATGAGCACAGATCCGGCAATCAAGTTAACATCTAGATCAAATTATGTGTTCATTTAAATATCATCTCAAAAAGCACAAAAGCATGGATCAAAAGGTTTTTTAGGGTTGTAACTTGGCTCGGCTACAACAGAAAGGACATTTGTGGGATAATTGAATTCAAATGGCCAAACATAGAGGAACATTCTTTCTATTTACATTCAAAAGATAAATTTACAAGATTCCCCTTAAATTCTAAACAAACCCTTGGTGATAAACATTCTACACCTTGATCTCGACAACTTATTCTATTTTTGATTTTTTTTTTCTTTTCTTTTTCTCTTTTTCTTTTCTTTTTCATGTACACATTTTTCTCTTCTTTTTCTTTTATATTTACACAACATTTTTGTCTTGATCAACAACTCAGATTCACCAATTTACTTGACAATTAAGTTACCCCTCCCTTTTCTCCCCAACTTGAATAAAACATAACACTATTTGAATGTTCCCCTATCCTAAGGCAAAGGACAGTAAACATGATGGTTTAGGGTTCAAAATGATTGAAAAATTATCCGAGTCCAATAGTGAATCAACAATGAACTGAATTTTGAAAATTTAAGGCAAATTCATTAAGCGTTGTGCTTATGATTTTGACAGTTCATCATTGCGGAAGAGCCCCTAGAATCAAGGAGATTATTAGGCAGCCCCAGTTTTAGATTGGATTAAGTGTAACATAGATGGTGCTTCAGTTGGCAATCTTGGACCATCATCTTGTGGAGGGATTTTCAGAGATATAAATGCTGAATTCCTTGGAGCTTTTGCTTATAATTTGGGAGTGATAAACTCTATAGTTGTTGAGCTTAATGGTGATATGTATGTTGGAGTAAGCCCTAATAGCCAATCTATATTGATTGAGTTTGGCTTTGTATCATGATATTGATATAAATATATATTGTGAATATATAATAATAAGACATTTCTTTGTTGATTTTGTTTTGTTTCAAAATAATAAAGTCCCTAGAATAGTTAGTCCGTTTAATGGAACATTAAGTATAACTTAACTGTGAGACCCCATCAAACATAAGGACACCATTCTTAAAGTATCCATAGTCAAGCTTTATTGAGAAGTGAGATATCATTAAAGCATAGAGACTATTATATGGATAGACTGATGATCACATATCACAGATCATGAATAAAGAGTTATCAAGTCTACACATAGATATAAATATTAGGTGTAATATTTATATTAGATTGACCCAACATGAGAATACTACATAGTAAAAGTTATGAAAAGTGTCATAAGAATTCTCATAGTGATAGTGGTGCATTCCACCCTTTGACTTGAAACCACTGTGTACCCTAGATGTTGGAGTCGAGTGCTTTGTCACAATTTAAACGTTGTCTGTAACAAGATGACTATAAAGTTGGTTAATGGGTACTCCACGAATCATGCTGAGAGACATGAGTGACCTAGATGGAATTTGCCCCTTCTACATAACAAGAGAAATGTCTACGGGCCCAATATTGAACTGGACAAGGGTGACATGTTATGCCTTGTGTTCAATATAGACGTGAGGGCAAAAGGGTAAGTATACACATGATCATTATCACGGAAAGGTTTCGTCAGATTACATGACATTCTCGTCACTTGGGTAGCAGTGATGTGTTGCTAAATACCGCTCACTGTTTATAATATTAAATATGTGATTTAATATTATTGTTAACGTTACGGGAACCTATAGGGTCACACACAAAGTACAGATAGATGAAAGAAATAAATAAGTAAGACTTATTTATAAAATGATAAGTAGGACTTATTAGTAATTAAATAATTAAGTATGTCTTATTATTTAATTTATGAAAATAGAGAAACGCGGTCCACCGTAAGGTACAATGTGTTTAAGTGGAATTTGGTGCACCGTAAGGTACAATGTACTTGAGTGTTTGGCTTGCTGACCACACAAGTGATTCTATAAATAGATACCTTGCGCTAAAGCATTACATACTTTTGTTGAGTGCTTAACATAATTCACAAAAGTTGTGAAACCCTAGTCGCCGCTCTCTAAAATTTGTTCTCTCTGAATCTCCATTGGAATTGGCTAACACCGGTCATCGGAGAAGTTCTGTTCGTGTGGACTAAGTAGAGGCATCGCTACTTTGCTTTGCTCGTGATCAGAACAATTCTACTACAAAGGTTCTGCTCTTCAAGAGGTAAACACATGAATCCTTAAATTGTTTAAGTATGTGTTTGATTTGTGATTAATGATCTAATCAAGATCCGTTTCAACGGGATTTCTTCCGCAAAGAGGATTAAAATTTTGAAAAACCCCTCTTAAAATCCCTTCAATGTATGCCATCGAAATAGCACATCAGAAAGGTTGGAATTGTATTTGGCTTGAAACCGACTCCATGTTGGTAACCTTAGCTTTCAGGTCTAAGAACATTGTCCCTTGGCACTTAAGAAATAGATGGGAAAATTGCATTCATCTTACATCATCAATGTCTTTTATGGTTACTCACATCTATAGGGAGGGAAATCATTGTGCTGATCAACTGGCTTCTATTGGTCTCTGTTTAAATACCTACTTCTGGTGGGATCATCTACCTCAGCAAATTAGGGTGGATTTCTCTAGAAATAGGTTATGTTTTCCGTATTTTAGGTTTTGTTAATCCTTGGAGGATTTTGGTTGTTTGTCCCCCCTCTTTCTTTTTGTATCTTTCTTTGTTATTAATATATTTTAGGAACTTTTGTTTATCTGATTCAACCGATTAATACTCATGCTGGTCTTCTAACTTTCTTTGCTTGATCGACAGACTCTTATTATTGGGATGAATATTTGGGTCTGTAAATATTGTAGCCCTTTATTTTTTCTTTGTTCTTTAGAAAAACATTCCCTCTTATGTTCTATTTCTTTTTGTTTTTACATATGCAACTGTTATCCCTTTACTGAGACTCGATTCTCTCCTTATGGCCTTTTCACTAAGGCTTTTGTCTTAATGTTGAAGGATCTTGTAGGGTTTATTTTGTCTTAATATTTTCTCTTCGACCAAGTTCATACGAGATTAGCCGTCTACATGAGATTAGCCATCTACAAGTGACCAAAAAGCTAAATTTTAAAACAGGGGATCAAAACTTTATTAATTTTTTAAAATATGAGGATCAAAAGTGTATTTAAACATAGTTTTTTTTCCCTTTTACTTGACTAATGATTGTTTTAGTCATGATTCAAACTCCATTCTCCTGAACAAGTTGTTTATGTTTTAGAATTATAAAAATGTGAAGTATAAAATAAGAAATACGTGTCACAATTCACAATCATAGATTAAAATTATTATTTGTCAGGCTATACTTACATCCTTATCAATGTTCAAATTACAAATTGATTTCTCTAAAAGATATTTGTGGTTATGAATGAGAATTTATGTTTGAAAGAGAATTCCTAGGTGCTGCTATTTAAAGAATATCCCCAATTAGATTATTGCGTTTAATTTTCATTTTGAACAAATCAAATCTAAATCAAATTTCTTCTTCAACTATATATAACGAGCTTAAATGAAATGATTATGATTTATGACAATGGGGAAAGAAGGGTGATAGAATAAAGGTTGGGGACCCAGTTGGCACCAAAACAACGACCACCCACGTAGGATTAAGGGAAGGTGACAAATATGGTACCTTCAAGTGATGCCCCGTATAAAGATTTCCTCAATCTTCTTGTCCCATGGTTTGCATGTCATGATGCATATTATTGGGACAATTCCTCGATTTTTTTTTTCTGACCATAATGCCAAAAAAAAATTCATGTTTGACCCCCTATAAAAATTATTTATCAAAATGACCCACTTTCATTTTTTGGAATTTTTTCTTTTGTCGTTTTCCTCATTCCCGCCATTTGAAACGGCAGAAATGAGCCCCCTTCTGACACTTGTCTGCACCTGACAGGCGAGACAAGTTTGATTTTTTTTTTCATTACCGCCATTTCAAATGGCAGGACTCAATTTTTAATTTTTTTTTTCGTTTTTTTTGGCAACATATTAAAATACAAATAATAATAAATAAAAAACATGATAAATATTAATTTATTTGAACAAATAATACATAACGTTATTAACTACCGGTTATTTATACTCGGACAATTTCTCCTAATATGACCGGTATGCCGACACAACCCACACTGTCTCGGTGTCGGAGTCCTCTCTACCACCTCCTCATCCATTTCAGTCCTTATGCGGGTACTATTGTGTCGACCTTTCTTTAGTCTTCGCATGTTTGGATTATGGCAAAGCACGGGACCGTCGTATGGGAGCTAATAACTCTTGTCGTGGACTACTTTGAATGATGTGTTGTAGATGGAGTAGACACTCTCGTTTTTGAACACAGCTGAAATAAGGGTTGTGTAGTCATGGTGAAATGAAGAACACGCAGCTATGACATGGGAACAAGGCAAATGTAAAGCTTGAAATTTTCCACAATCACACCACCCCGCTTGTAGGTCCACCTTGAAAGTTCGCATTGGCCTTCCCTCCCTATAGTTGACGGTCTCACGGACTGAGAAGGTATACCTTTCTCGATCAAACTGTTCGACATGATGGGTGTTGGACTTAACAATGTCATCCTTAATTGCATTCTGGCAATATTCACTGAACAAATCTCCGGAACCTACCCTTGCAAACGCTTTTTGAGCCCTATTGGCAAAGAGACATGCCAGTCTATAGTAGGTTGATTAAACTATATGTGTAACAGGTGGGTTGCGTGTTCCCTTAAACACAGAGTTCCACGACTCAACGATGTTGCTTGTTATGTGGCCCCATCGTCGACCCTCGTCATATGCTTGAGTCCATTTTTCTTTCGGAATATCGTCCACCCAATCTAATGCACGCTGATTTGCCTACTGAATTACACCACGATAGTAATCAAACAAGGGTACGTTTAGGGCATGTCCTGCCAACCTACCAATCATAAACTAGTTACCCACACAAACTAGTTACCCAGACCAATCACAATACTCCTCATTCAACCTACCAACCCCTCCACACATTGTAAATTATCCCCAAACAAACTACACACCTCAATGGCCAAATTCACAAACTAATACCATAGAAAGTCTGGC
>Ga0315913_1005890_pt1 | contig 14856 bp, 16 predicted proteins | sample MpolsnodulesMG_FD_207736 | JGI IMG/M metagenome (GOLD analysis project Ga0315913, IMG submission 207736) | Medicago polymorpha root nodule microbial communities from Los Angeles, California, United States - small nodules | ecosystem: Host-associated > Plants > Roots > Nodule | place: USA... | reverse complement strand
TAGATGACTATTTTCTTAAGTATAATAATAAATAGAAAACTAACTAACTCAACACTGATATTTCCCAAATTGATTGGATAACTAACTATTTTAACTTAATTTATGAATTCAATAAGCGAAATTTGTACTTGAGCTCATTAAATTAATGAATTAAACTCAAACTATGTATTTTTTTTCAATGCTAGAGCTATGTATGTTTTTTTAGTCAAGTAGTTTGATTGTTAAAATTTCACCTTGAAGTGAATAAGTGGAGAATCTGGGGTTTGAACCCCGACTCATACATATTGCAATGCATTATCTCTATCAACTAAGCTAGGTATGGTTTTATTAGTTTGATTTATGAAGAAAAAAATCAGTATTTCCATTATTTTTAGTTACCACTAATTTCTTATTCCTTTTCTTTACAAATGATAAACTTCAAAATTGTTTTAAAAGAATTTCATAAACTTTCCGTTTTTTTAGTCAAACTCAAAGTTTCAAACAAAATATTGTGCATTTTGATTCACAACAATGATATTCCGCAATTAACACTCATTTAACATATCACAAACATATCACATTTATCACATACTTTTTATATTTCTATATCTCAAGGTGCATACATCTATATAGGATGTCCACCAAACGTTTTCCTTTGATGAAATCTAAAGTACTATTCTTGCAATTTACAGCAACAGTGTTGACTTCATGGATTCGATGTCATCTTCATCATCATCCTTCAATTTGATTTCACAACAATGGATCTACGACGTGTTCATAAATTTCAGAGGGGAAGACACGCGTAAGAGCTTGGTTTCTCATCTATATGCAGCTCTCTCAAACGCGGGAATCAACACTTTCCTTGACGATGAAAAGCTTAAAAAGGGATGGGAAGTAGAACCAGAACTATTGCGAGCTATACAAGGGTCTCAAATATGTTTAGTTATTTTCTCAGAACACTACACAGAATCTAGTTGGTGTCTTGTTGAACTGGTGAAAATCATGGAACACCGTAAAACTAATAATAACGGTCCAGTGGTTATCCCCATATTTTACCATGTTGACCCATCTGTCGTTCGTCGCCAGGGGGGTGATTTTGGAAAAGCTTTGGAAGCTATTACCAAAAGAATTCATCCACCAAAAGAGAGGCAAGAACTTTTGCGGACATGGAAGCGTGCTCTTACCCAAGCTGCAAATATTTCCGGATGGGATTCCAGCATTTTCAGGTATAAAATCAATGAAAACCATTTAATTTGGTCAAATACGATAAGTAGTCCTTAAGCTATTATTAATGCATCAAATTAGTCCGTTGGTTGGTTTAAAAACATGATAGAGAATGATAATTTAGGGACCAACTTGATGGAATAAATATAGTTTAAGGACTATTTATTATGTTTCTATAGTTCAAAATTTCAGAGATCAAACTGAAGAGAGGGTAATAGTTTAGGGACCAAATTGATAGTTTATTCATAATCAATCATTTCTTGTGGTTTTTTGCTTCTTTTTATCATTTTTAGCCCTTTCATTCTATCTGTTTTATAATCATAGTTATTTAATTGAACTTGAAGGAGTGAAAGTGAACTAGTGAATAAAATTGTTGATGAAGTTTTGAGAAAGCTGGAAAACACATTCTTGCCTACAACAGAATTTCCAGTTGGATTAGAGTCCCGTGTGGACCAAGTGATTTTGTCGATTGAAAATCAATCAAGCAAAGTTTCTATGGTAGGGATTTGGGGAATGGGCGGGTTGGGTAAAACTACCACAGCCAAAGGCATCTACAATAAAATTCATCGCAAATTTGTGCATAGAAGCTTCATTGAGAATATTAGACAAACTTGCGAATCAGATAAAGGGTATATTCGTTTACAACAACAACTTCTTTCAGATCTCTTCAAAACAAAGGAGAAGATACACAACATTGCATCAGGGACAATTACAATCAACAAAAGACTCTCTGCAAAAAAGGTTCTCATTGTACTTGATGATGTGACCAAAGTACAGCAGGTAAAAGCCCTATGTGGAAATTATAAATGTTTAGGTTTGGGAAGTGTACTAATTGTTACAACCAGAGATGCACACGTGCTTAAGTCACTTGAAGTTGACTGTGTCTGTACAGCGAAAGAAATGGATGAAAATGAGTCCCTTGAGCTTTTCAGTTGGCATGCTTTTAGAAATGCGACCCCAAGAGCAAACTTCAGTGATCTCTCAAGAAATGTAGTTAATTACTGCGGAGGATTACCCCTGGCTGTTGAAGTCCTCGGATCTTACTTATTTGAAAGGACAAAAGAAGAATGGAAAAGTGTGCTATCAAAGTTAGAAAAAATTCCCCATGAAGAAGTGCAAGAGAAATTAAAAATAAGCTATGATGGTTTGACAGATGACACGAAAAAGGCTATATTTCTTGACATATGTTGTTTCTTTATCGGCAAGGACAAAGACTATGTTACCGAGATACTAAATGGTTGTGGACTTTTTGCTGGTATAGGAATAGCTGTCCTCATAGAAAGGAGCCTTCTAAAAGTTGAAAAGAATAACAAGCTTGGAATGCATGATTTAATAAGAGACATGGGAAGAGAAATTGTTCGTGGAAGTTCAACAAACGATCCAGGGGACCGCAGTCGGTTGTGGTTTCACGAGGATGCACATAGTGTTTTGACAAAGAATACGGTAAGAACTGACTCTATACAGTTGAAACTTTTGATTATCTTGCATAAAATTGTTTTCCTTTTGATGTTGATTACAAGTGTACTTGGGCCGCACCTCTTCTGTTTTATTATCATTTTCTAACACGTAAACTGTTGAGATTTGTACAAGATTTGTTTCCTTTTATTATGTAAATATCCCTAGAGATTGGGATTTGATTGTAATTTCAAGGCTAATGAGGTTTCTCTCAATCAATTTAAACCATTTCATTCAACTCAAACCAAAAACATTTTCCCTTCTTTTCTTAGCCTTTTTCCTTCCCATGCAGGGAACACAAAAAGTTGAGGGATTGATTTTGAACTTGCAAAGTAAAGGCAGAGATAGCTTCAGTACCAATGTTTTCCAACTGATGCAGAACATGAGACTTTTGCAACTTGATTGTGTTGACCTCACTGGAGATTTTGGACATCTTTCCAAACAACTGAGATGGGTCAATTGGCAACGATCTACCTTGAGCTGTATACCGAATGACTTTTATCAAGGAAATCTAGTTGTTTTAGAATTGAAATTTAGCAATGTTAAACAAGTTTGGAAGGAAACCAAGGTATGATAACATTTTATTATAAAACTCAAGTTCTCTTGTTACGTTTTCGTTTAGCCTTTTCCTCTCTAATTTTTCTTTTAAACAATTATTTTCTCGCAGTTGTTGGACAAGCTAAAAATACTCAATCTCAGTCATTCCAAGTACTTGAAAAGCACTCCTGACTTTTCAAAATTACCGAATCTAGAAAAGCTCATTATGAAGGATTGTCCAAGTTTGTCCGAAATACACCCGTCCATTGGAGTTCTCAAGAAGCTTCTTCTGATAAATTTGAAGGACTGTACAAGTCTTGGCAATCTACCTAGGGAGATCTATCAGCTGATATCTGTGAAAACTCTCATCATTTTTGGTTGTTCAAAGATTGACAAATTGGAAGAAGATATAGTGCAAATGAAATCCTTGACAACTCTAGTTGCAGCAAATACTGGCGTCAAACAAGCACCTTTTTCCATTGTTAGATCAAAAAGCATTGTGTATATATCCCTATGCGGATATGAAGGATTATCACGTGATGTTTTTCCTTCTCTCATTTGGTCTTGGATGTCACCAACAATGAATCCCTTGCCACATATACCCCTCACTTCCTTGGATGTAGAGAGTAATAATTTGGTTTTGGGTTATCAATCATCAATGCGCAGTAGTTGTTCAGAACATAGAAGTGTTAGGATAGAATGCCAATCGGTGATTCAACTAATTCAAAAATTAACAAGTTTTCTTGATGCTCTATATGGTGCAAATCTTACTGAATCGGAAACATCGCATGCATCAAAAATCTCGGATATTTCCTTGAAATCTCTTTCGATTACAATGGGAAGTTGCCACGTAGTCGCCGATGCTCTTGGCAAGAGCTTATCACAGGTTCCTCTTCTATCCTCTCACCTTTACTGATATCTACAATTGTTTAAGAGAAATGGAATGAATTTCTATTTTTCATTATTTTTCTTTATATGGTAAAAGTTTCTTGAAGATATAGATTTATTCAAATATCTATGAGATAAAGTATAATAAGTGCTAGGATCCAGCATGTGACATAGAAACTAAATCAATTTATTTTTCTTTAACTTCATATCTGTTACTTTTATTTGTTGGGTTTGGCTAACATGTGCAACATGGCACATGTTAAAACAGCTAAAAGTAGTAAGTTTTTATTGAAAAATAACAATTATTAATTAAAAAGTGATATATTAAATACAAAATGTACAAGTTCCAATGCAAAGTTACTATTTTAAACTTTTTAACATGTGCAAATTTGCACATGATAGAAAAACCCTTGTTTAATGTTCATATTTATTACATTTTTCTCTTCATTCTTTGAGCTTACTCATACACAGTACATATGTTTAACTTGAAAAGGGTAGTTGAATAATTCTTGAGGCTATGCAGGTTTAAGATTAAAATTATATTTGTGTTGAAGTGATCAATGTATTGGATCTTCTTATTATGAAGTACAAAGCATTATCAGTTTTGCAAAAGAAAAAATCCCTTAATTCTGCTTCCACACAATGATATGTATGGCGTATGACATATCAGTTTTGCAGCTATTATCAAAGCATAAATCTGTTCTTATATTTAACTGTTGATGGGTGTGTTACAAAACTATTGCCTGTTTTTATTAAAGCGGTAACCTTGTGTATATATTTTTCTGTGTAGTGAAGGTGCACTATTTTGACACTATAAATGGCACAAAATGACCATTTTCATAGCATAATTACATAAATAACAAAGCATATGTTCATGATACAGGGATTGACAACCAATGATTCTAGTGATTCTTTCCTTCTGGGTGACAATTATCCTTCTTGGTTAGCCTATACAAGTGAAGGACCTTCAGTACGATTTGAAGTGCCTGAGGATTGTGATGGTTGCTTGAAGGGAATAACTTTATATGTTGTTTATTCATCCACGTCTGAAAACATGGAAACTGAAAGTCTGATTAGTGTTTTGATCATTAATTACACAAAATTCACGCTCCATATATACAAGCGAGACACAGTAATGTCCTTTAACGATGAAGATTGGCAGAGTGTAATATCAAATTTAGCAGTTGGGGACAGTGTGGGGATTTTTGTAGCTTTTGGGCATGGATTGACTGTTAAGAAGACAGTTGTTTATCTAACATATGCCGAGTCAAGTGCTATGAAAATTGAGCAATCAAATACTGTGGAAGTTAAACCATCTAGTGAAGTGCAAACAGAGCCATTACCTGAACTGGAAGTGCAACCATCATCTAATGTGAAATGAGAGCCATCACCTGAAGAGGAAGTGCAGCTATCACCTGTTGTGAAGACGGAGCGATTACCTGAACCAGAAGTGCAACCATTATCTAATGTGAAAAGGGAGCCATCACTTGAAGATGAAGTGCAACTATCACTTGATGTGAAGATGGAGTCATCACCTATCATCAAGAATGTGCCATTACCAAAGAGAAATAAAAAAATATTTGTAAGGTTTTCAAAGAAATTGGGAGAATGTTTATGCTTGAATCGGGATAGAGGTCTCAAGAATTTTTAACTGTCCACACCTTTGTCCAAATTTTGAATTTCCATGTATGTGTTTTGTAATATTTTTATGGGAGGGAAAAATCCATATGAATGTACTGGCTGTGAATGAATTGGTCACTGGTCATAAGTAATTTTGAATTTCCTTGTTTGTCAACACTGTCACATTGAGTTACTTTGTTCATTTTATAATACAAGTGCTGTATGCATAATTCTTGTGCCATATTGGTCTCTCTTTTTTCATGTCAGATTTTATATTTATTAACGCCAACAATGTAGAATTAGACTTCATTTTTCATCTATGTAGGATCAAGTGCAGACTATATAGTCCTATATTCGCACACCTTTTTCTGTCTTTTTGCTCTCGTTGATGTTTTCACACCCACTTTAGCTTGAAATGTATTTCATTTATATGTTTTAAGAATATATCCGTCGAGAAAAAGATACGTTGAGGAACGAGAGAAAGAATCATACAGAAAGACGTTGGATGACTTGTACGATTCACATAAACTATATGCTCATAACATGTACGATTGTACCTTATGTAATATTTTCCAGTTGTCTCTATATTTGAATTTGAACTTCCAGAGGGAATATTTTAGAGGATAACACATTTGGTCTTCAGAGGATAAGCTTCCAAAATATTAGAGACTTGTTCTTCATTAAGAGTAATTCCAGATGATCATAGACTTAGTCTTAATATGATAAGCTTTTAGAGGATCAGAGGCTTGGTCTTCAGATGATAAGCTTTTAGAGGATCAAAGATTTGATTTTCATGTGATAAGCTTTTAGAGGATAGAGACTAGGTCTTCAGCGATCTTGCATCAGAGGATGACGAATAGTTGACTTTTGTGTAGCGTTGCCTAGAGGCAGAGCCTAAATGATTGTCTATAGAAAACAGGAATAGAGGATACTTTACTAGAAGCTGCTTTGTTAGATTGTGCTTGTGACAATTAAAATTCCCGACTATGCTTTACTTAACTTCGCTCAAGTACTTTGCTCTTGAGAACCAGTTACTTCAGCAACTGCCTCACCATTCTTCTTCATTGATTTCTCCAACTCACTAGTTTTCACTCCAAATGCATTTTTTTTTTCATTCTCCAAAATACCAACTCTCATTTTAAGCTCATCAAGACTCAAGAGCATTGCTATCATCCACCGATTTTTTCATCAACTTTCTCGGCTCACTAACTTCCAACTCCAATTCATTATCCTTTTTTCTTAGCTTTCCAATGGTGTCTCTATCAGATAAACTAGTTTTTTCCTTGACTTCCTTCAACAATTCTCTTTTTCCTCTTTCTCATAGTTCCTCTCTTTTTCTCAAATCTTCCTCAGCTTGAATTATCTTCCTCACTTGTTACTCCCATGTCAAGGGTGAGAATCTATTATTCCCATGGGAATAAGAAGTAACCACCAGGTCTGGGCCCAAGGATAAGGTGACTCACGCCATTGCTTTAGACCCCTGAATTTTGGACTTAGAATAAAGGTTTGACGGTAAACAAACCGTGTTTGGATTATACAATCCAAAATTCGCAATTGCTGAAATGAGAGAGATTCTGATTCCTGGTTATATATAAGCATATTTTGGATTGTATAATCCGAACACATCCAAACTGTGTTTGGATTATACAATCCAAAATTCCGTGGACATTTTTGTAAAAAAAATAGGGCACGCGAAAAATGGGTAGGGTGTTTAAAGTAATAGTCGACAAATTTGTGTGTGTATGTATTTATAGGGGTCTTGCTAACAAGTGCCCTAAGGGCATTTGTTAAGGATACAAAAATGGAAATAATTGATAAATTTGAAGTAGAAAAAGTTACTTTTTAACGTTTCAATGCATTGAATATTCCATTTACAAGACAAAATTTCTTCTTTAAACTTTTTAACAAGTGTCATAAGGGCACTTGTTAGTATTTCCATATCCACACACACACAAATGAATAAAGACCTCACAAAAAATGAATTATACAACTTTGTCATGAAGCAAAGATGGTAGGTGCGAGGTTTTATGATGCTTACAACATGGGTTCAACACTTCCCTATGCAGCTTACAAGTAGAAAAACATGAATATAAAAGTGGAATGAGGGACTTCCTAAGGGTATGTTGAATATTCTTGAGAATATAAAAGATGGACAAGAAGCAATCATAAGTGATGTGATATATATGTTCCATCTATGTCAAGCAAAGAATTACACCATGAAGCTAGAAAATAAGGAGTTGAAAGTCTTAGATGCAGAAACAAGGCTGATTTTGAAAGCACCTTTGTCTAACAACAAAAATTTCGAAATCATGATCAATATCCTTGATTATTAGTGCCTCGCTTCAACAAAAATTTCAAAATCATATCAATATTCTTGATCATTAGTGCCTCGCTTCAACAGCTACTAATGATCATAACTGGATTCGGCATCAAGGATATAACCATTTGAATTTCAAAAGCTTGAACCTGATGCATAAGAAGAAAATGGTGTTTGGTCTTCCTTAGATTAAGGTACTAAAGCAACTATGTGAAGAGTGTTGTGTAGCTAAGCAAGAAAGAAAGACATTCAACGATGACTTTCCTATGAAGTCCAAGCGAAAATGTACACTCAGATGTCTGTGGGCCATTTGAAGTGAAGTTACTTGGAGGTAACTGCCACTTTCTAACTCTCATCGACAAAATCACTATGTATATGTGGATTTATTTGATTGAAATAAAGAGTGATGTATTCACTTAGTTCATGAGATTTTTAGTTTCTAGTTCAAAAACAAGTTGAGTGCAACATTAATAAATTAAGAAAAGACAAAGGAGATGAATACATTTCCACTAAATTTCCTAAATTTTGTGAGAAAGTAGGTATTGATCATGAAGCTATAACTCCCTATACACCACAACATCATGATATTGCTGAGAGAAATTAAAGAACATAAGCATATCAAATATGGCTAAAAGCATGCTCAAAGCTAAGAATTTTCCAAACTAGAAAACTGATGCATAAGACACCATATGAAGCATGGACGAGCTTGAAATCTAGTGTTGGTCACTTTAGAACATTTGGTTTAATTTTCTTGAGACATGTCCCTGAGCAGTTAAGAATAAAATTGGATGATAAAATCCAAGCTATGATTCTCAAAGGTTATCACTCTACAAGTGCATAGTAGTTATACTCACCAAAAGAGAATAAGGTGGTTATAAGAAGAGATGTACAGTTTGATCAGAATAGAAGTTGAAAGTGGCATCATAATCCATATAGTTTAGTGCAAGAACTGGCATCAAAATAGAAGTTGAGAAAACAGGTTATGTAAGAACTGTATTTGAAGAAGAAGATCAACCTAGTGAGGTTTAAGATGATCAAAATGTAAGAAGATCAAAATGTAAGTGTTGTGAATTTGATGAAAAATCACACCAATAACAAACTTGATGTGTGGAGCAAGTGATAATTAAGCAACCAAAACAAAGTGTATGGAACAATTAAAAACAAGCCAAAAGTAGAAAAACAGCGAGAGAAAGAAAAGAGAGAACACAAAAGAATCTGTTTACCTAGTTCGGTCCAAATTGACCTAGTCTGGGGGAGAGAGCAGCCCTCCGTTTCACTATAATGATGAGTAACTTCACAAAAGAGATATCAATGGGTTACAAGAATAAGTCTCCCGCCTAATTCTACCCAAAGCCTCAATCTCTTCCCGTGACCAAGAGACTCAATTCTAATAGTGTTTCCTAAAGTGAATCAACCTTCAAACCCTAATGTTTGTTGCCAAGAGACAAACTCTATACAAACCCTAGTTTTGTTGTTGCCTTTCTAAACCCTTGCTTCAGCCCCCTCTATCTTCAGGTTTACTCTGATACAAAGCCTATATTTATAGTAAAAGTAACCCTCATAAAATTGGAACAAATCTGGCCCAAAAATACGTTTCTGTTATATTTTCTGCTGGCAAATTTGGGCCCCGAATTCCTCCATTCGGCCACCGTTTTTGTCGAACCAACAGACAAAAAACAACGCTCAAATTCGAGCCCCGGACAGCACGGTTCGGGCCCCGATTTTGACAAATTCAGCAAACTTCAATTTCTCCAATTTTGAGTCACTTTCACAACAGTAAGCAGTTGATGAGGAATGTAATATGATAAAAAAAGTTATGATATTTGAATCAGAACCAATGGACTCAAACTGGCTAGTAGCTATGAAAAAGGAGCTTAAAGCCATAGAGAATAATAGAATCCGATCAGATACGAAAGCAAAGTTGATATATAAGCTAAAATTGAGACCAAATGGTGAAATTTCTAAGTATAAGGAAAAACTAGTGGCAAGAGGTTTCCTTCAAAATCTAGGTATTGATTTAAATGAGTATTATGCACCAGTTGCATGGCTTGAAACAATTAGAATATAGTGGTGGCCATAACAACATATAAAGAAGATGCATCAACTTGATGAAAAGTCTGCATTTTTGAATTGTCCATTAGATGAAGAAGTATATGTTAAGCAACAACGAGGTTTTAAGATCAAAGGTCAAGAAGGGAAGGTTTATAGATTAAGAAAAGCTTTGTATGGATTAAAGAAGACCCCCAAATCTTGGAACAAAATAATTGACAGCTTTATCATAAAAACCTCTTAATGCATAATAAAGAGAAATCCAATTTATTAATGCATAATAAAGAGACATCCAATTTATTTTATAGCAATTCTGATTAGCTATGACAAAATATATATTCTCCAAACATACCAACATTCACAAATCACACACATAAAAACTCAAAGGAAAAAGAGAGAGTAACATGGGTGTTGAAATGAGGGTATATGGTTGGATTGCAATTGCCATTTGTATGGTAATTTTTCTATGTCCATGCCTCTGTTTGAAAGAAACTAATGGAGGGAGTTGCAATTTATATGAAGGGAGTTGGGTTTATGATGAATCCTACCCTCTTTATAATTCTTCAACATGCCCTCACATTCGTGCTGAGTTGGATTGCTTGAAATATGGTCGTCTTGATAAGCAATATCTCAAATATAGATGGCAACCAAGCAATTGTAACTTACCAAGGTACAATTTAATTAAACTTCATATGTTCTTTTATTTTCTCATGATTTTTTTTATTTTGTATCTTGACAGCTTAATGTGTGCTTATGGGGAAGATAATTTGGTGTTGTTACAAAAGGACGTTGTAACAAATCTTGGTCGTTCGATCTCTAATCGATAGCTGAAATCATTTTACTGTGTAAAATTGATATTAAAATATGAATCGTTTGATCTCAAATTAATTGTTGAGATTGGCTACAACGTGAAACTGTGTACTTTTTTTTACAACAGAGAATCTGGCTTTCTGCTTATAGGCACGTGGCCTTATCATAATGAGTGTCGTGTTTGATAAATATAATTTAATAATCGCTTAAATATGTTATTGGTCTCTGCATTTTCATCATATTTTAAGATTAGTCCTTGCACTTTTTTTTGTTTGGTATTGGTCCCTACAATACCAAAATGTCCAGGGACCGATATAAAAAAGTGTTGAAAATGCAGGACTAATACCGAAATGATGGAATATTTTAATTCTAATTTTTTATTTTATTTTAGTGTGTCACATGGCGTGTAACAATTGATTCACATGGCACACTGTTTGTGTTTTTTTTTTTTAATTTGGACTTAACAGAAAGACCAATTGTAAATTTTTTACAAAGAAGGATCAATGCCAAACAAAATAAATGCGTAGACTAATGCCAAAATATGATGAAAGTGCAGAATCAATGATATATTTAAGCCTTTAATAAAATAACGATTTCTCTTTAATTTATTTAGGTTAAATACATCTTTAGTCATCTTGACCAAAATAAATATACATCTTTAGTTTTTAACTTATTTTAAAAGTTTAGTTTTCGGTTAAGGATTTAAAAGTTTAGTCTGATCCTTTAAATTTAAAATAAGTCAATTTAATTCATTAGCTTTCATCATAAGTTAAAGCAACTTTGGTCTTCTTTTTTTTTTTGTGGTAAAAGCAACTTTGGTCTTTTAACTTATGTAAATTAAAAGGTCCTTAAAGATATGTAAAAGTCATTTTATGTTCTAAAAAATCTTTGCAGATTTGACGGAAGAAGTTTCTTGACAAAATTCAAGGGGAAACAAATCATGTTTCTTGGAGATTCAATAAGTCGAAACCAAAAGCAATCACTTATATGCTTGCTTCATTCTGTTGTACCTCAAGCTAGAGTAATACAACAGGGCGTTGATCCCATCATCAACTACACATACCAGGTCAGTTATTGCAATAATAAATAAATAGATTAAATGTATTTTTTTTCTTTTATTTTTTATTACAATTTCAATACTTTAATTCCAGGTATTACATAGTGATATTGCCGATTACAAAATCACTTAGATAGCCATTACTTGCTGCGCAAGTAACTGAGATTAGGGTTCGTATTCTCTATTGTTAGAACATGATAGCTTATCCTACACTCAGATATTTGTATATATATATCAGTTGAAATCACTCATTCATCAATAACAATTCATTTCTATTCCTTTTACTTGGTTTCCTAATATGGTATCAAGAGCTCTTTCCAAAGAGAGAGAGTTTGTTACGATCCTCAACGGTTTGTAACCGTTTTTCTTCCGCTATGCTTTCTTCTTTGATCATCTTTTGATCCTTCTTCTCTGATTTCTTGTGAAATCTCGTTGATTTCACATCTTGATTCTTGTTTCTTGTTCCTTTTTCTACCTCTGTTTGATTGAATTTCTCATTCAATCGTTGTTTTTGGTGGATTTTCTTCATCTTCAATTTTTGTGAAATCATTGCTTCTTTTGTTCATCTTTAATCGTTTTCGTGGCGGCAAGAAATTCTGCACCAGACACTGAATCAGTGTTCTTTGTTCATCCTAGTGAGAGTCCTAATTCACTTTCTATCACTCCCAAACTCAACGGTTTGATTATATTGCTTGGAGTCGCACTGTTGAACGATCTTTGGGAACTAAGAACAAGCTTGGATTCATCAATGGTACTATTCCTATGCTTGGTGATGATGATTTGTATCGCGCAGCATGGGAAAGATGTAATCATCTTGTTCAATCTTGGCTCATTAACTTTGTTTCTGATTCTATTCAACAAACCATTGTGTTTTGTGATACTGCTCTTGAAGTTTGGCTTGACTTGAAGGAACGTTTCTCTAAGATTGATAGAATTCGTATTGCAAATTTGCGTTCTTCAATTAACAATCTGAAGCAAGGATCTAAATCGGTTTTGGACTACTTCACTGAGATGAAGTCACTTTGGGAGGAGTTATCTTCACACATACCCATTCCTAGTTGCACTTGTGTTCATACATGTCGCTGTGCAGCATCTAGAGTTGCTAAGGTACATAGGAATGAAGATCAAATCATGCAGTTTCTTACTGGCTTGAATGATCATTTTTCAATGGTTAGAACTAAAGTACTTCTCCTTGATCCTCTTCCTTCTTTGAACAAAGTTTATTCTTTGGTTGTTCAAGAAGAGAGTGATAATGCTTCTCTTACTACATTGAGTGTTCCTGAAGATTCCTCTATTCAAGTCAATGCCGGTGATACTAGAAAACCTCAAGGGCGTGGTAAAAGTTTTTCTCAACATAAACCACCTAGACTTTGTACTTTTTGCAACCGTACAAATCACACTGTGGATTTTTGTTACATGAAGCATGGATATCCCAATGTGAATAAGCCTAGAGTTAATTCTGCTTCTCAAGAAGACTCAGAAAATGGTGCAATGTCTTCTACTGGTTTGAATGCCTCTGCAAGCTCTTCTTCTTCTGGTTTTTCTCAAGAACAGTTAGCTCAACTTGTATCCATGCTACAATAATCAAATTTAGTTGTTTCAGCACCCTCTCCTTCTTAAGCAACTTCAAATCACATTGATGTCAGTCCTATTCTTTCCACCAGCATTTCCACACCTGCTACCTTTGCAGGTATATCTGCTTCTGTTTCTTCTTTAACTAGTAAACCACCTTTTTGGCTCATTGATTCAGGTGCAAATGAACATATTTGCTGTGATCTTGCATTTTTTAGTTCTTTTTATAGAATTAAACATGTTCATGTTTCCTTACCAAATGGTAATTCTGTGTTGGCTTATGCTGGTACTGTTTCATTCAATTCTAAGTTTCATTTGAGTCATGTCATTTATTCACCTCATTTTACACTTAATCTCATTTCTGTGGCCAAGTGTTGTGATTCTTTAACATGTTTCTTTCATTTTTCACTTGAAAAATGTCTCATACAGGACCAATAATCTTTGAAGATGATTGGTTTGGCTAAACAAATGGATGGCTTATACAAGTTTTATCCATCATGCAAATCATCCAATAGGAAGTGATAGAAAGTGAATTAGGACTCTCACTAGGATGAACAAAGAACACTGATTCAATGTCTGGTGCATAATTTCTTGGCGCCATGAAAACGATTAAAGATGAACAAAAGAAGGAATGATTTCACAAAAATTGAAGATGAAGAAAATCCACCAAAAACAACGATTGAATGAGAATTCAATCAAACAAAGGTTTATTCTTTCCAAGAAGCTCTTCACTTACTTTGCAAGGTTTTTCAGATGCTGACTGGGCTGGTTGTATTGATATTAGAAAGTCTATTTCTGGTCAGTGTTTCTTCTTAGGAAGCTCTCTGATTTCTTGGAGAACAAAGAAACAAATCACTATATCAAGATCTTCCTCTGAAGTTGAATATAGGGCATTAGCTTCAGCTACTTGTGAGTTGCAGTGGCTTCTCTATATTCTCAGAGATTTACATGTATCCTGCTCCAAGTTACCTGTACTATATTGTGACAATCAAAGTGTAATTCACATTGCTTCTGATCCTGTTTTTCATGAAAGGACAAAACACTTGGAAATTGATTGTCACTTAATCAGAGAAAAACTGCAATCTGGCATTCTCAAGCTGCTTCCAGTTTCTTCACAAGACCAAGTAGCTGACTTCTTCACAAAAGCATTGCTTCCTAAGACTTTCAATATACTCTTATCCAAGTTGGGATTGATAAACACTTATCAACCTCCAACTTGTGGGGGGATATTACATAGTGATATTGCTGATGACAAAATCACTTAGATAGCTATTACTTGCTGCGCAAGTAACTGAGATTAGGGTTCTTATTCTCTATTGTTAGAACATGATAGCTTATCCTACACTCA
>Ga0315913_1005888_pt1 | contig 14858 bp, 10 predicted proteins | sample MpolsnodulesMG_FD_207736 | JGI IMG/M metagenome (GOLD analysis project Ga0315913, IMG submission 207736) | Medicago polymorpha root nodule microbial communities from Los Angeles, California, United States - small nodules | ecosystem: Host-associated > Plants > Roots > Nodule | place: USA... | reverse complement strand
AAAAAATTATGAAAATTTGATATTTTGAAAATACTCATCGAGACAAATCTAACGACATCTTATATGATATTATTTATCTTTGTATATTAGTAGAAAAATATGATCAAAGTAAGTTAGGGCAAAATTGCACATTTTCAAATGAGTCATCTATTGCGGGATAGAGGGAGTATATTATTTTGTTGTAAATCAGGTCTCCTCCACACGTAACTTGCGGAGACTAATCATTTGAGTTTTATGGAACTTAAATAGACATTAAGCTCTCTCTAAAAGTTTTAACAATGTTGTATAACCAAGGTTGAATTTGAACCAACACTACTAAAAAAACAAAAATTAGTGAGGGATATTTAGTGAGGGAAAACGTGAAATCCCTCTCAAATTCCGTCACTAAAATCTGCGACCAAGGAATTTGTAAGGAATTTCATTTTTTCCGTCACTAATTTCCCTCGCTAATTTTGCTTTTTCTAGTAGTGCAAGTTGCATGTCCAAGGCTGAATTTGAACCAAAACCTTAGTTAAATTAGAAGAGACCAGTAACATCTCATCTAAACGCTCTTGGTAGCCAATATTATACAATATATAAGTCTTTATATATGAATATGAACAGCAACATTTAAGCTATCTTTGATAATTTGATTATATATATATCAACCCACATTTTAACGTGGGACCACATAACTAAAATGTCAAGTTTAAATATATTTTTAGTCACCATAAAAATATTTATTATTGTTGACAATTAAGAAGTCACACATAGGTGGGAACATAGAAATCTAAGATGTTCATAGTAATGAAATTTTTGAGTCTATTGGTTTCAAACTTTTATGGACCTCCACACTTAAGCTAATATATAACTTATTTAGTTTTTGCTCCTTATTGTTTTCTTTAGTCCCTGCAAAAATTGTTCAAATTAAAATTTGTCTTTTGAATATTATTTTATAACATATTTAATTTTGAGGAATAAAGTAAATTATTATACATGTTACATATATTCAGTTCAATATTAACAAATTTTGTACGGATTAAAGCCAAACAATAAAGAGTAAATTACACTCTCCTCCCTTCAAAGATGCTTGAATTACACTCTCCTCCCCTCTTATGATAAAATATACACTCCCCTCCCTTGAAAAGTAAAATTTATACTCCCCTACCTTATAAGATTCTTGAGCTACAACTTCCTCCCTTAATAATTAAACATGGACTAAACTTTCATCTATTTTAACATAAATAAATATTTTTATAATATATATTAATTTTGAATCACCATTTAAAAAATATAAATTTGTTTCTTTATAATTTAAATGTCAATGACAATTAAATTTAAATATTTTGTTATTAATTTTATAATTTAGAGTATAAAATTCACTTTTAAATAACCATATGCAATCGACTTTAGTAATTATTCATATATTTTAATTTTATTTTTGGTTGTTTCATATTTTATAATAGGGTTTAAAACTATATGTTAATGAAATTGTGAATAAAAAATAGAGAAAGATATATATTCAAAATTTGATTATGTAAAAATGAATCCGCAATGCTATTTTTCTTTGAATTGTGTTAGATTATATATTTGCTAGATTATTAGAAATTAAAAAAATATATATTATTGAGGGACTAAAGCGTATATTTTAACTTAAGAGGGGAGGGGAATGTAATTCAAGCTTCTCTCAAGGGAGGGAGTGAAATATTTTCTAATATGTTTTGAATAAGAGTGAAGGAGAGTGCATATTTGAGTAAATTACACTCTCCTCCCCTCTAAGATGCTTGAATTACACTACCCTTCCCTCTTATGTTAAAATATACACTCCTCTCTCCTCTTATTCAAAACATATTAGGCACCTACATATTATCAATAAAATAACTACATTTAGGATCAAACTTGCGAGATGAAATACAAGTATACAACTCTTTGTTTAACTACCAACCAACTAGGAACAAAAATGTTTACAGAATTTGACTTATAAAAATATATCAAAAGCGAAAAAGATTCAAGGATCTAATTTAAGCTCACCTACATATTTTGAGGACTAAAGTCCTTACTCTTCTAACAGTCTCTTTGGGCGGGTCAGGAAGAGTAACATTCTTTAGATTCTTACTTTACAATGTGGAAAACGCACACTAAAACAATTACACACTAAAACAATTACAGCCATTCACAGCTACAGGTTTTTGTGTACAACAGTAAAAAGTGTAAATGCAAATACTATGAGATTGGTTGTGTGTGTGTGTGTATATATATATATATATGAGGACATATCATATCAGAATGCCAATTTTATATGAGAATGGTGAGAATAAATCTTAACCATTAAGTACAAAATACACGGTTGAGATTAAAACATCACACAAAAATTAATGTGCACTCTTCCACATTCTCACTGATGTTCATCTTCCTCTTTCCCTTCCACTTTCCACTTTTGATGTTCGTCTTGTTGTCACTAGTTTTCTTGTCAATGACAGTTGAGAGATGGGAACAAAATTTGAATTAATCTGGTTTTTCATTTCTCATATTGTTGACATGCATAGGTGTTTTTGATCAATTTACTTGCTGAAATTAACAATCCAAAATAATCCAATTCATGAAAATGATTTTGATTCAACCAAGAAAGAGAAGCGATTACGAAGGATATGGAAGGCTGGGGAGAGAGAGAGAGAGAGAGAGAAATATGTCGAGAACGCTAAGGAGAGGGACTTAGATAGAAATGGCTGCCGGCGGAGAGAGAGAAGGGATGGAGCGAGAGGAAGACGATGAAGGATGGAAGGTGTGTTGTTGAATGGGTTCTTGAAAAATGATGGAATAGGGAGTGGAACATTGGTTGTTGAAAATTAATGTTTCTTTTAATCTCAACCATCTATTTTTGATCCAATGGTTAATAAGTATTCTCACCATTCTCATATAAAATAGTTTATATATATAATCCTGCTCTCTTCTCACGTGCCTTATCGAATTCTAAATATACCCATTGTTTGGATTATATAATTCGAACTATTTTTTCAAGGTTTTTTAATTAGATAATCTGAAACCTTTCTATATGTAAACCTAAATAAAAACCTTCCTCATTTCAAACAGTTAGGTTTTCCTCAAAAAATTCTCTCTCATCACCCAAAATCCGAAAATTCCACATTGTGCAGATTTTCTTGAAGGTTGTTTTGCTCAAAAGCACCACATTTCAAACCTTTTTCAAACGTCAAACTCAAAGGTTGTTTTCATATGTTTTAGTGAATTTTGTAATAAAATCAAACAAATGATCATTGAGACATTAAAGTGCACACAATATCTTAGAACCATGTCGAATCATCCAAACCAGAAAACTTTGTGGTCGTGCTATGCTTTTTATAAGATGTATCAAGTGATCTGTTGGGTTACAATCATAACATATGTTTTGGTGAGGAGAAATGAGACTAGGAATGAAGACAGAGAGAAGAACCTATCATTGTCACATGTGCGATGCGTGCTAGGAGCTAAACGTCGCCCAACTTAGTCTATATCAAAAGTGTCCAACCATTACTTTATGCACAATGCGCGCAAGGCTCTACGAGTCACTTATGGGAGTTTTCTAAAATTGTGAAGGCTAAGAGCTACTGGAAACTCACTTTTTGACGACCTAAAGGTGAGGAAATCTATTCTTGAAGGCTAGGAGCTACTAGAAACATCTCGGAAGCAATGATTGAATTCATCAATCGATGATCTTATATATTCATGTATTACTCTCCATAAACATATGTTTATGTTTAGTACCTTTGAATGGCTAATTTTCTAGATTAAGTCAATTAGAGGATCTTATGTGTAATTGCTTGAATATGTAATATGATGAGTACCTTTGAATGTACTTTAATTACTTAGTTTTCTTAAGTTAATTATTGTTCTTACTGCTTTTTATGCGACCTAATATTAATTTTTCAATCCATAATAGTTTAAACACATTCTATTACTGCCTTTGTAACAATAGTTTTAACGGTCAATCCGACCTTTAATGACACGAACTCGTCTAAGACACTAGCAATGAAAGAGAAGTGAATTGAACATGGTCATTTCTTTTTATTGTTTTCTTTATCAATTTTGGATCAACTCATACCCTACGCATTCTCCCAAATCTACACACAAACATAACAAAATTTATCATGATTATTTTATTTTATTTGGTCAAACAATATAGTGACTCGAAATTCATCGTCAAGGTGAATAAGTGGAGAATCTAGTGTTCAAACCAAGTTTATCATGATTATATCTCTCGGTTTTCATGAATTCTAAAGCTACGTAATTTTGAATTTTTCTCTAACATGAAAATATTCTATAATTTTGTATCTAAATGTTTAAATCCTTCAATATATCCATTTATTGGTTACATGAAAGCAGATGCAGCACTTGTGGTTTTCTATTAGAGGCATCTATTCCTATGTTATAAACATAAAGTTCAGCCACAAAAAACAAAACGATGGCCCTTATGATTCGTTTATCAAGTTATTCCTTCTCCTAGATTTTAACATTAGACGTTAGAACAGAACAAAATCAGCAATTCACTTTCAAGCCAATTTTTCTAAACTTTATAATAACAACTTTCTATATATAATTTGTATTTGTAGGTATTGTTTAATTGGATTTCCTGTAATTAAAAATAGATATTGTAGAACTGTAACTGGTAAATAAGATTTTCTTTTTTTATCAGCAAAATTTATTAAAAACCTCATTCCCGCACAAGGCGAACATAGACCAATATCAGGGATATTATATCACAAAGGCGTTGTATATAGGTGAAACACCCAAAAGAAACACCATAAAAGGCAGAATACCTTATAGGCGAAACACCATAAAGGCACAATACACCCATCACCTAACCCAAACCTACCTTTAACACTCATGAGAACAACAATTACCAAAGCCAACTTCACCACCTAAATAAAACTCCATCGCAAACGGCTACTAAAAACGAAATCCATAAAAACCCTTCGCCTGTTATTCACCCCAAAAAACACCCCTCTAAATCAAACCACGACTTCTCATCACCTTAGTTGAGTGACACCCGAAAATGTCTTATTCCAACGCTTAGTCGGCTACCCCCGATCCACCAAGCAAAAACACCATAAATATTCCAAAGCAAACTTGAATCAAAGAACTGACTCCCGATCTCGAATCAAAAGTGATCGGTCCACAAGACTCCAGAAACAATTTAGTAAGGTACCCCTTACCCCCGGTCTAGAGGAGAAGACACCATGACCAGCCAAAAAAACTTGCAACAAGACACTAACTTCCGATCTCGAAGCAATAGTAATCGGTCCACCAGAATCTAGAACACAAATCTAAAGGCATTCGAAAGGATGGACGGTGTTGCGAACAAAAATCATAAAAGAGAAGGAAAAGGCTAAGTTAGAAGACCATCCACTCAAGCACCCAAACACAAAAGCCACCCAAATGCAACAAGAGCTAGCAACGGCGGATATGGTAAATAAGATTTTCAATACATTAATTTTGACTGCAACGTTAAAGATTTTAAGGACTATATGTGATTGCAATTGCAACCACATTAGACTGCAACCTTTAAAACCTTGCTGGTGAGCATCTTTCATCATACACAAAAGATTATATATTTTCAAAAAGTAGTCAAAAAGGTTAGTATTATTGGCTACAAAATAACATGAATAAATAAATAAAAAATCTTAATAATTATTGGCTATACATTAAGAATTTTTTTCATTGGTCCCAAACGTTACTATGAGAATACATTTCTATACTTTAAGAACATCTATAAATTTAGCCCATAGACATGGTTGTACTCAACTCAATCCAACCTACTACGACACATTCTACCAATACACTATTTCTCGTATTTTATCTTCTATAGTCATTGGTTTGAAGGTTCTTCAAAAAGATAGTATTGGTTAAGGATCCGGTAATCTGCATCCTGAGGTTTAAGACAAAAAATTTATTGTATCTAGTCCTCGGGATGCTGATTACCTTTTCCTTATGACCAATGTACAGTGAATTTAAATGAGTTTCACAAATTTATTATATACCTCGGTGCTTTGTACTCAACTCAATCCAACCTACTACGACACATTCTACCAATACACTATTTCTCGTATTTTAACTTCTATAGTCATTGGTTTGAATGTTCTTCAAAGAGATAGTATTGGTTAAGGATCCGGTAATCTGCATCCTGAGGTTTAAGACAATAAATTTATTGTATCTAGTCCTCGGGATGCTGATTACCTTTTCCTTATGACCAATGTACAGTGAATTTAAATGAGTTTCACAAATTTATTATATACCCCGGTGCTTATTATGTATTGGATTGCACAACTGTTGGAGTTTCTTGAAGATGTTTATGGAGTACCAAATAAAAGGTGCACTATACTTGTTCATCAATCTATCTATCTATCTATATATATATATATATATATTGAAACATATCAAGTGAGAAAAGTGTTTGGTTATGAGATCCGTTGGTAGAGTAAATCTTATAATTTAATTTTTAATGATTGTTTTCTGCAGAACTGTAACAACTTCTTCCCTGCTTTCTGTGAAGTCCTTCCCATCTTTGAAGATCAGAAATTGCATCATTTCCAACCACATAATTCCATGCAGGTCCATATGTTTCATCAAGTAATTTCTGTCTAACTCAAGTTTATTAATTAACTTAATTAGATAATTTCTTAAATAAAATATTCAATACATTATACATATAATACTCCTGCAAAATACAAGGATTTGAAATTCTTCTGAGCTGGTTATGCATATAAACTAAACAATAGGACAAATTGTAGCAATATCAACTGATAGAGCAAAGCTAGTGCAACTTTCTTAGCAAGGATATGTGATATTCAACACTTGGTGAGTCATTATTTTGATGAATAGTCGATCAAATAAAAGGTACTTTTCGATTTGGAAAAGTGGATAAGATGAAGAAATGTTTCAGTAAAAATGATTGGAAGACTAAAGATAACTTTTTAGAAAAGCATGTAAATAAACACTTTGTTCTATACTCCTCCGTTCTCAAATATAAGAAAAGATTCTTTTTTTAGGTTCATTCAGTAGTTAATGTATCTGGTCTACATTGTAAAGCAGATACGTTAATTATTCAATGAACCTAAAAAGAGAGTCTTTTCTTATATTTGAGACCGGAGGGAGTAATTTCTTCCAAATTTTGCATTTTAATTGACCTAAAGAGTATCTTAGTGGTTTGAATTTTGACAACAAAAAGTGGGCTATGTTGGAAGTTCAGAATTCATTCCTAGCTACTTAGATTTATCTCTCAACAAATTAATTGCTTAACATTTTGTCTACAAAAAAGTGTAAAAGAGTTTCACACACGTGATTCTAATAATATCTACGCGTCTGGTCTTTTTTTTCATGTAGTCTAGTGGTCAGAATTCACGTTTAAAAATGAATAAGTGGGGTGTCTGCGGTTCGCAGGTCTGGCCTTGGGGGAGTGCAAGGTGCTCAACCAGGCCAGGCCTCCAAATACTACGGGCCTCAAACAAAAAATTAAGTCTAATACCCACCCCCCACTTAAATAAAAAAAAATATGTTATGTCATTTTCTTTCTTCAGTACACATTTGAGTTTTTTTTCTAGACTCTAGTTCTCCTTTTTTTACATAAATTTGATCCTATCAAACCACCCCTAATTTGTATAATCACTTAATCAGTCAATTTGGAAAGCTATTTCATTGAAAAAATCATAACAATAATTTTTTTTCTTTGCATAAACCATTAGTTTTACCATTTTCCACAACAGAGGAGTGACAAATCCAAACGACGCCGTTAGATAAATTTCACCCCTTTCACTTAATTTGTTTCCTTTCATATTTAGAAGTTCTTCTGATTCTGATTTTTTTAATGAAGTTTAGCTACACAAAAAAATTACGTTTTCTTTTATTAGGGGCCTATTTTAAAAAGAGAGTCGAGCCTCCTATTTCACAGGAACGGTCCAGGCGGTTCAAACTTCCACCCCTACATATAGCAATACATCGTCCCTACGGGAACTCGGTGAATGGTTACTTAGCTCAATTGTTTGAATTTTGACACATTAAGAGTGCTATATTGGAGGTTCAAAACTCAATCTAGCTATTAAGATTTATGTATCTAACAAATTAATTACTAACATTGGTCTATCAAAAATTGTAAAAGAGACTCACACTTGCATCAAATAATATCTCGATATAAGGTTATTTTGTTATTTAAAATAGTTTTACAAGAAAATATATTTCATCTAATGTTCTAGACGCATTTTCATATCTATTATTAAAATTTAAATAATAAAATGGTGATTTTATTCAATTTCATTTCATTTAATTTTATTCTGTTTCATTATGGTAAATGATTCCATTCTAGTTGAAGCATACTTTCCAAACTTTTTCTTTTAGATCATTTTCTAATAGAAGTGGATAGTTGTTTTTTCTCTCCTTTCCTTCCAATAGCAACTCTTTATTTTATTTTATTTTATTTTATTTTTGAAAAAAGTTTTTTTCCAAAACAGAAAGCATATAGAGAACAATTATTTTAATACATGCTGCATCCTTCATCCATATTTGGGAGTAAAAATCTAAATACAAATTAAGCATATTTCATAAAAATATATAAAATTTCTTTATATTATTAAATGTATGGAAAATCCAACTAGTGAAGAGGGTCTCTTTCCCTATTCTATTCCCTATTCCCTATCATACACATATAAGAAAACATCTTTAGAAGCTTGAAAAGATTCCGAATCAAAAGGTGATCTATGGACACAAATGCTAGCATAGTATGCCCCATCTTGATTTTTTGAGTTCTAATGCCCCATGATGATTGAGACCACATAGTACAACGAAAAAGAATGGTTCTCCCACTTCTAAAGCACGTAATCAATTATATTATACAAATACAAATTCTTAGTAAACTTGTAGAGATTTGGATTATTCATAAAAAAACAAAATGATACCAAAACAGGTGAAAAGAAAACTATATTCACTTGTCCTCGAAAAGATTGACACCAAGTAATTTAGAAACACTTTCCAATATTCCAAAATCTAACAAAAAGAATTAAAATGAAGCCCAAAATGACCACAGATCTAGTGAAAATATATCCTAACGAAATTAAGATTAAAATCCCACAACTAAAAATAAAAAACAAAGAAATCAAGATTCCTGGACCATACTCTGGTCACTTTAATCCAGTTACAATATTATACACAAAAATTCAGAACAATACAATATTAGTAATGAGATTAGTCTTAGATAAACTAATCAACTTTACAGATATCAATATCATTACGTGGCAACAACACTACAATTCTCAACAAAAAATTGAAAATCCCAACAAATTCAAAAATCAAGAATCCCCACCCAAACAAAAAACCTTTACTCTTATGATATCTATCTGTACCAAAAAATTCACATTTCAAAGGAAATTAAAATTACATAATTAAATTAAAAAAAGAGATCAAATCTTTGCAAGATTGCTACGAAGTTGCTTAACGATTAACTCCGAGGCGAGATCGTAGCAAAAAAACACTGAGTTCTTGACCAGTAGATTCATCAGGGTTTATAAGATGAAACGATTCAGAATCGGCATTTCCCACAACATGTTCGAAATTTGCACGCATATACATAAGCTCCTCAGAATCTGACCCGAAACCTGAAGGTATAACACCAGCCCCGACGGTGACACACTGCATGGTTTGTAGTATATTGCGGACATGGTCTCCGGCTCGACGACGGGCTGCGAAGCCGGCTTTACGGCCATTGCAGAAGGCGGTAAAGAGAGGGATGGAGCGGAGAGGGCAGGTGGAGGAAGAAGTGGTGGTGGTGGTGGATTCTAGGGCAATGCGAACCAGGCCGTTGCGCATTTCATGGACGAGGGAGTTTGTGGAGATAGGGAGTTCGATGAGGAGGATGGGTTTGACGTGTGTACGGTCGGTTTGAATACAGAACCAGACGTGGCCGCGACGGTTACCGAAGATGGTTCCGATGACCATTTGTTTGGAAGGACGTGGTGCGGTGGTTGAGATGGTGGTTGTGGCGGAGGAGGAGGTAGAGGAGCATGGAGAGGTTGCTTGGTTTAAGGAGGTGCTTGAACGGTTTTTCTTGGCTTGGGTGGTTGTTGTGGTGGTGTAGGGTTTTGTGGTGGTTGATGAGGTGGTTGATGGGGTGAAACAAGGAAGAAAGAATCGACGGAGAGTGTCGATGGCCATGGTGATGGAAAGAAAATGGAAATGTGGAATATGTTTCTTGAATGTGAGAAAGAATGTGGAATATTGGGGTTTGGGTTTTTGGAACTGTGTGGAAGTGAGGAAGGTTAAGGGTGAGCACGTGCTTGCATGGTTGTACGGTTTGTGTGCATGTGAAGCTATATATAATAATATGACTTTGAGATAAGGGCTTGTTGAGATAGGGATTTGGATTGCACGGAGTTATTGCCTGATCTAGACCGTTTGAATTGAAATGAACGATCAAGATCTCAAACTGTGAAACTATAAGACTTGTAATGAATAATGGCAAATTTGGGTTCTCTAAGCTAGTTGTGCATGTGTTGATGGGTTATTAGTTATTACTTTAGTTTGTTTATTTTCTGGAACTCACTTGCACTCATGATTTGATATGAAATGAGGAAGCGTGTTATCACTATGATGAAATATCTTCTTTCTAAAATTGTTATGAATAAATGGAAAAAGATAGGTAGATACCCTTTTTTATACACCTCTCATGTACACCCTATATGTTAGGGATATTTTAGTAATTTTACATTACACCATCACCCTCTCTCATCTCTTCTTTCAATGTTTTTGCCGCATGTCACAACATGTGTGGGTGTCAAAGGGTGTAGCTAATGTGATCCATGTACAAGGGCTCTGAATAAATAGATTACTATAAGGTGGGGAAGATTTTCTTTTTCAAATGGATGGTTGATCATTGAAAGTTGTTCAATATTTCTTTAATTATTTTTTTTAGTAGAAGTTTAAGATATTTTTTATTCTTGTGGTTGAGACGGTAAACTAATCGGTTGACGGTTTATGTATGGAGGATAGTAAGGACAAGTGAATATAAATGCTCGAAGTTCAACTATGTTATCTTTTGTTTTTGTTGAATCAACGTCAATCTTTCCATCCTCTTAATTAGTCAAGGGAATGTCTAGAGTCATAAGCTTCTACTTAGGGGAATTTCAGACAATTTTCGAGCATTGGTCCACTATATATAGACCAACTTGATTCACAATGACTTGATCTACGTTGGAAATATGAAGTGAATTAAACTCTATATTTGGTATCAACAAGGTGTTTTACAAATCAATATGATCACTCTTATCCAAATCGGTAATCGGTTAAATTCCCTATTGACTTCACTTAGGTTTACCGATCTTCTCACTACCTTCAAATCGGTTAGGTTAGGGTTCTAACTCTAAGCAATAGTGCAGCAAATATATTCTATAACATGATTTTAAACCGGTTAAGGAACTATTGATTTAGAAGTATATATGTGCTAGCATTTTTGCAATCAAGTCCACACTTTTTAAATCTGTTAAATGTGTATGTTCCTTGTACTATGGAACTTGTATCATTCCCTTCATAAAAATTACTATATGGGCTTAAAGTAACAATAATAGGACAACAACATTTATTCATATGTTTTAGTCCATTGAAGCATATATATGCAAGTTAAAGAAGGAGAAAATCTAACTATTCTATTTAGATAAAGTAAATCATTACAGAAACTAAATATCACATTGATAATTGACAAATTTGTGGACTTGGAATTCAACTGCTATTGTTGATAATTATTTTCTTCATCTCCTGCTTCACTTTGACCTTGTCTCTGTAACACCTCACTACATAGAAAAAAACGAGCAAAGAACAAAAAATACAACAAATTCAACCCTCCAAGAGCAGCAATAGTATAGTAATAATACTCAAGCCTATTCTTATTCAAATCATTACCACCTAACCAAGGTGTTCCACCATTCCTCTTTGTCACAACCACAATAATCTTTATAAGAACATTGCTCAATGAACTAGCAATAGATAAACTTAGAAAAAACACTGCACCACCTAATGTTTTCATACTCTCAGGCCAATATGAAGTTAACAACTCCATCATAGGAATTGCTGCAAATGCTTCAACCAAACCAGATAAACCAAATTGTGGAACAAGCCACCAAATTCTTGTATGTGATTCAAATGTATTGTGTTTCAACGCGTTGCTGCGACGACGCACTTCAACTAGTCCTGCAACCACCATACAAGCAATGGAAAATATAATCCCTATTCCTAACCTTTGTTCAATTGACAACCTTTTACCTTTCAAGGTTTTTTTCTTAGTTAAAGGGACATAGATTTTCTCATAAAGTAGAATCCATAAGGAAATAAAAATCATTGGTATTAATCCCATCCAAGCTGAAGGAACAATGAAATGTTGACCAATTGCTTTATTTGTTTGTAATGCTTGTAAAATTCCATATGAATTTGCTTGTCCCATTGAAAGAAAGCATATAATTCCAGCTAACCAAATTGGTAAGGTTGTTAATATTGATTTCAATTCTTCGACTTGTTGTAAACTGCATAACCTCCAATTATCAATTGATTTTCCATTGTTGTCAATTTCACTTTGGTTTGTGATCACCGCGGCTTTATCGAAAAATCTAAACCTATTTGTGTGAGCAAGTTTCACATTTCTTGAATCTTCTGACTCATTAGAACTTATTGGTGGATCATAAAATGAGAGTTCAAAATCTTTCTTCATATCAACGCGATGTTTCCTAATTGCAGCAAGAATTACTTTCAGCAAGTCACATAGGATGCTTCCTTTAGGCTTTAACCGAATATAAGTGCCGTGGCCGAACACGAAGATGGTCAAGGAGAAGGCAAAGCAAACAGTTGGAATGATAAAACCAAGAAACCAGCTTACATTAGTTTGAATGTAGACAACTATAGTGAGAGATACCAAAAGGGCCACTGTGAATAAAAAATACCACCAATTGCAAAAGCTCTCTAATTGAGCTCTTCCTTTTTCTGTTTTTGTATCGAATTGATCTGCTCCGAAGGCAATGTTGCATGGTCTTAGGCTTCCTGAGCCTACTGCGAAAAATCCAAGTCCCGCATATAGGATAGCAAGTTGTGAGGCTGTTGGTTTTACTGGTATGCAATCCGAAAGGGTAGAGCAGGTTGGTGGTCTTAATGATGGTACACCAGCACCTAATGACATGAATCCCATGCCCTGTCACAAATTGAAGCTCATGTCTTCAATTGTTCATTCATAATAAGAATAACATTTAAAATAGCATAGTGCTAAATTAGGGTTTCCAATCGTAATTGTGACTGCAATATATAGGTTTTAGAGATTTCTACAAATGCAACATAACTGCAATTGCGGCTGCACACTACTAGAAAAAGCAAAATTAGCGAGGGAAATTAGTGACGGAAAAAATGAAATTCCTCACAAATTCCTTAGTCGCAAAATTTAGTGACGGAATTAGAGAGGGATTTCACGTTTTCCCTCACTAAATATCCCTCACTAATTTTTGTTTTTTTAGTAGTGGCATTTGTCAATATTATCTTATCTCTAGGATCACAACATAAACCTAACTGCGACTGTGACAACAATTTAGAAACATGGTGGAGAGCAAATAGCATAAATGTGCTATGTTTTTTATATATATATATTGCCTTAAATTTTATAGAAGAATAGAATTTAGAAATTAAAATTGTAAATTTTCATCAATTGGATATTTTAGAAAATTTCACTTTGAAACACCATATCATGACATGGCAAAAAAGAAAAAAATGAATTGAAGCATTCTCATAATTTGTGTATATTTACCAGAAATGAAGCAATGCAGCCAAATATGAGCATACGAAACTTTCCAGTATAAGCATCTGCAAGATAAGCTGCTACTAATGGAAGAAAATTTGTGAAACCAGACCAAATGTTGAAAACCTCAACTGAAAATGTTGTATCCATGTTGTATTGTGTATGCATGTAAACAACTAAGTTGGATATCAAACTCATAGAAGCCAATTTCTCGAACGTCTCGTTTCCTATAATCGAAGAAACACAAAAATTTAAATTCATCAATCAATTCTATTATAAATCTTATATCAAGAAAAGAATATAAGAAAATGTAATTGAAGGGTTTAATTTATTTACCAAGAATGTATTTGACTGATTTCCATCCTCCTTTTTTCTTTTTGGTGGAAGAAGAAAAACCTTCAAGGGTTAAAGCATCTTGCCTTTGAGGAGAATGGCTCTCATGCATCATCTCTTCCACCTACAATTTTTGTAACAAACCTCACACTTCTTGACCCATAAAGATTTTAATCTTTATAGGCCACATTAATATATGAAATGAAAGAACCAAAGTATTTGAATTTAGAATGTGTTTTCTTGAAACAAATTGAGAAAAGAGGAAAAAGAAGTGTAAATTTATGATTTACTTTTCACATGTTTTGTTTCTTCCTCCTTAAACTATACATTTTCATTAAATATTTGTTAGAGCTTTTATTGAATGAAATATCTAGAATGAGCATTACCTAACGTTGTTTTTTTTCTCTTTTCTTCCAATTGATTGATTTTTTGTTTTGGAAAATATCTTTTATTGTTTAACCAACATGTTCATTGTTTGAGCTAAATTTGTTTTGACTAAGCTCTCCACAATTTTATACTCAATTCCTATTATTTCTCACATTGCCCATGATTTTAGTTACTTTGATTTGCATTATTCCTTTTTTTTACTCTTTAATAATAGGCAAAATTTGTAACAGCTTGTTGTCAAGAAACGATGATAGTTGATAAATGTGTTTTCATGAAACCAATGTAGAAAAGTGAAATAGAATTGTCAATTTATGATTTACTTTTCACATGTTTTGTTTTCATCCCTTAAACTATACTT
>Ga0315913_1005887_pt1 | contig 14860 bp, 11 predicted proteins | sample MpolsnodulesMG_FD_207736 | JGI IMG/M metagenome (GOLD analysis project Ga0315913, IMG submission 207736) | Medicago polymorpha root nodule microbial communities from Los Angeles, California, United States - small nodules | ecosystem: Host-associated > Plants > Roots > Nodule | place: USA... | reverse complement strand
ATCATTACTCATGCCCAACCAAGTGTTAGGTACTACAATGTTCACCTTAAATTGATTATATTTGTTCTTAATGGGCAGGAGATTTGGCATCTCTTAAAATGTCACTTGTATGCCGTTTTGAGACCACACTGTTGGTTTGATACACGACCCTGTTTCATGTATCACAAATAATTTGTTGTTTTGTTAGCTTTTAAACATGTTTTTTTAATTGTTCTTTATCGATTGGTATATGATGATGCAGACCTTGATATCACAACACTTTGAGGGAATTAGGGCAGGGATTATTGAGATGCTTACATGAGGATCTCACATGCTATGTTGTTTGCTCTAAGGAATGGTATAGTTGTCACAAATCCTTACAGGGTGCGCCTAGATCACATCATAGATATTGACGGTTGCTCACACTCATACTAGGCGCCCAATCAGACATGCTTATTCCAACGCGTCTACTCAGGATGTCTCATATATGGATCTTGCATGATATGTTATCTTCTAGAGTGTGTGTTGCACCAGTATGAATACGTGCAGACCATTCCTAGACATCCACGTGAGTATGTCTTCCTTGCAACCCTACAGGAAGTGTCTCAACACTACATATAGTGTCTTGATCGCATGTTGTTGGTCCAGGACTTGGGTCAGGTTGTCGTGATTGGATGAGTTTATTGATACATGAGTTTGTATTTTTAAATTTCACATCTATACGTCGTACCTCCATGGGAGGTAAAGACTCTAAAACCACCTAAGCATGAGTCACTTGATGAGACTGCTACTGATCAGAGGGACCTGCAACGGTTGGATATGACACACAATTAGGTCGCATCCGAGAGTACATGGGGGTGGGGTGGGGTGGGGTAATTGACTATAGCCAAGTGAAGCATGGAAGTCCAGCCTGGCAAAGTTTGGAGCATACATGGATAAGGTTTGTGGAGGCTTGATTTGTCGTCAGAGGTAGGGGTGGTAGGATTGGACATACAATCGAGTAGTGTTGTTTATGTCTTGTAACATTTTGATAATTTATGTTTTTAATTTATGTTTGGATTTTGTGTTGTAGCCTTTAGACATTGGTGCTACTTTTTTTAATTTATGTTTAATCTATAATGTTTCACATGCTTCCATTAAACTTTTGTTTAATTTATTTTGATACATGTTTGAAGCAATCTCGATTTGTAAAAAACAAAAAAAGCGTAAACTAATAAATACATACTGTATTTTTGTGATATACAATTTGGATCATATACTCCAAACATGTATTTTACGAATTTGAATTATATAATTGCAACTGGTCTTTAAAATTGGTCAATTGGGGGTTGGCACCTTTCAATATACAATTCGAACTATTATTTTCTACTTTTTAGAGGATTTAAATCAAAAGTAATGATATTTGTACAACCTTTTGAGACAATTTTTGGGACAATATTATTATTTTTTCTTCTCATTGGTTAAAAACAATAGAAAGAGAATAAAAATATAATGTGAGTATGAGAAAAAAAAGCCGTACATTATACGAATATCATTTCTCTTAAATTATATAATCTAAAACAAATGAATAATAATATTTTAATCAAATTAGTGGGGCGCGAGACGTGCTTAGGGTGGAAAAAGAAATTAATTCCTAACTGGAAAAACTGGCCAAACTTAAAATACGAGTCCATTTTCACATAAAAAATAAAAAATAAAAAAAAAGCATCGTCTTCCCCAAATCTCAAAAACCAGTTTAGCTTCAAATTCATCATTTCACAGATCATAGCAAGAGAAATCAAATCAAATTCGCTTAACACAAAACAACAGAGTTCAAAATGGGTACATCAGATGAAGTACAGTTGGACGATAAAGCAAAGAGAATGCGCGATCTGCTTTCCAGTTTCTACTCTCCAGACCCTTCCAATTCCTCCAACTCCGCGATCACTTCCCCTAAATACGCTTCTCTCGATGACATTAACTCCTCCGAATTCGATCCCGATCAATACATGAACATTCTGGTAACACTAGTTTCATTGCATTTCATTGATTTTTTGTTAAATTGATTGATTAATTAATTGATTATTATGAAGGTTTATAAATCGAATTTGGAAGGTTTACTTCAACGACATGTTGAAATGGCAGCTGAAATTAAGAATCTTGATACTGACTTGCAAATGCTTGTTTATGAGAATTACAATAAGTTCATCAGCGCTACGGATACTATAAAGAGGTATGTAGACACCTACGTTTCTTATCGAAGGTGTGTCCGGTGTGTGTCTAACACTGACACATGTGATTACATTTCAAATAATTATTGCCGTGTTCGTGTTGTGTTTGGTGTCTGTGTCGGTGCTTCATAGCTATTTTTTCTCTTGCTTTTATTTAGAGTGTGTTTTGTGAAAGAACAGTTGTATTTGGGTTTTGTTGAACAGGATGAAAAGTAACATTTCAGGGATGGAGACTAATATGGAACAGCTTCTTGACAAGGTAACCGTAGAATTGGATTTATCGAATTCAATTTCATTTTGACTTTGTGTGTGTGTGTGTTTATGCACACGCACTTTTTTATTGAAAAGAAGTAAAATGAAAAAAGGAAGATAAGGGTTGAATTTGATAGGATTTACATTTTTCTTGCAATGTAGATAATGTCTGTTCAGTCGAGGAGTGACAATGTGAACACTTCTCTATTTGACAAAAGGGAGCATATTGAGAAACTGCACAGGACTTGTAATCTTCTTCGCAAAGTTCAGGTATCAAAGCAATTGTCCATGTCATTGTTCATTGTATGTTCGTGTTTCCACATATCAAATGCGATGCAAGTTGGGTTTTTGCTGAATGGACCTAACAATGAAAAACTTATTCTTTTAATGTGGCCTCTGTGTTGAATAATCTTTCTATATCTTTATAATGCAAGTTGTGTTTCTATGATATGATATTACTGACACACTTTTCACCCTTGTCGAAGAGTAGTTTATATATGATCTTCCTGATAGACTTGGCAAGTGCATCAAGTCAGAGGCGTATGCAGATGCAGTCAGGTTTTACACCGGAGCAATGCCGATTTTTAAGGTTTCTTTTTCCTTATATGGTTTCTAATTCAATCCTTTGATTATCACTTTTACACGCAACATATCAATCTAGGTCTCAGATGAAATATCTTGGTTATATCCCCTCTCTATCAGGCATATGGAGATTCATCATTCAAGGATTGTAAGCAAGCATCTGAAGAAGCAATAGCTAATGTAATAAAAAACTTGCAGGTATACTTCTATCATCTTATTGTGCTCTTTAGAAATGGGTTTATCAGTCACATTTCAAGCCAGGGGAAATATGGATTATTTAGCTTCCAAATTATTATTTTGCTCTATCCTATCTCTTTTGCATGTGGAATAGCCATATCAGCTCATGACATGGTATGAGATCCTTGGCGGATAGCCATATGCTATCTTATTTAGCTATCAAATTCATAGTAAAACTTATAAAACCTTATAAACCAGTTTTCCCAACATGCGCAAAACTTATAAACAATTACGAAGCTCATTGACTCTGATGTGGACATTGCAAAACACTAGCCTAAATTATAAGGCACTATGACATACACACAGAAAGAAAAAGAAAAAAATAAAAAATAAAAAAAAATAAAAAAAAATATATATATATATATATATATATATATATAGAGAGAGAGAGAGAGAGAGAGAGAGCATATCTAGTTACGTGAGAGTGAGAGGGTCCAATTATCAGCCCTTGGATTAAAATTAATGGTTGAGATTAAAACACTCAATTAACATAATCATGTGACTTATTTGCACACAACCTCTCACAACTGTTCAAGTCCACAGTCACTCATGCCTTTTCATCTTTCCACCAGTAACTATCACCATGGAAATCACCAAGCACCAGCTGCTACCATGCCACCGTCTTTCATAATATCTATAATTTTAGTAGAAATAGTTGACAATTACATGTTCATCTACATACGGGATTTTTTTTTTTTTTTTGAGTGGCACATAAGTGAATATTTTGTCTTTTGATTGCAACTTTGCATTGACGTTACAGGTATGAGGAAAGATTGATTTTTTTTTAAATTCTTTTTGACTAATTTACTTACCTGTTGTAATCGATACCTGCAAAACATGTAAAAAAAATCCCAATTCATGTAATTCAATTCAATCCAACACATTGGGAGAAGGGGGGAAACAAACGAAAATCAATTTCAATCCAACACACAAACATAATGTTTTTTACAGCAATCTGTTGGTCTTTGATTTGAGATTTTAATGCTCAAGGAAGAGTAGAAGTAGCATCGACAACCATGATTGTAGAAGATAAGGAGCCGCAGTTCACAAAGGGTGAAGGGAGAAAACGGTGCGTAAGAGGAAAACAGGGGAGATAGAGTTTCATGTGACTCACTTAACTCACTTAGTAAGATGATTTAATCTCAACCATGAATTTTATTCCAAGGGCTGATAATTGACCCTCTCAGTCTCACATAAGAATAGGCTTTCTCACTAGATACGCTCCCTATATATATATATGACCCATACAAAAAGAATACTAAGACTAAGAAGGTTCATTTAATAATGTAACCCTTATAGAAATAATCCCAAAATAAGATGAACCGTGTCTCTTAAAACTACTAGGGATCATTTTATGACTTTACATTTCAATGAATAAAGGTTGTGTTTCATTTGTTTTAATTGATCTCAATTTGTTAATATTTTTACATATAATATAAGTGGACTTTTTTAAAAAATCCGTATTTCTTTAATGATAGAAGTGTCCTACCGAGAGTATGTGTCGGCTCAATCCCTTGGTCTGTCTGCAAGCTATGTCTGAGCTGGAAAAAAAAATTAGTTTTTTAATTGGGCATTATTAAGGGGTGTATGACACTTGTTCAATGCATGTTCAAGGGGTGTTTGGGATGTCACCCAACACAGCAGTTTGGAGAGGTGTCATCGCTTTATAGGATGACAGTCAACTTAAAATCAATGTTATGCTAAAATCAAATAGTTAGTTTATTACCATTGGTATTGTGATCTGACTTTTTTCTTCTCTCTAACTAGGGGAAACTATTCTCAGATTCTGAATCGATACAAGTGAGAGCAGAGGCTGCTGTGCTCCTAAAGCAGTTGGATTTTCCGGTTTGTACTGTTTTTTATTTATTTATTTATGGAATTTCATTTTGTACTAGCTAGTAAATATTTTCTGAATGTTTAATTTTAAAGAGCCAGCCTTATGATGTGAAATATTTCTTTTTATTGCTCTGTATGGTTAGTTTTGGGTCCTTCGTGTGCCCTCCTTTTAATAGAGAGAATGAACATTGTTTCTTTTGGTGTTATTGGTTTAGTTTATATGATAGTAAGTTTTCTGTTTTTATTTTCTTTTTTCCTGAGAGGAATTTTTCTATTTGTTGGCAGGTGAACAATTTGAAGACAAAATTACTTGAGAAATTAGAACAATCCATTACAGACATTCAGCTGAGCCCCGAGGAAATAAACAATGGTTCAGGAGACCTTTCTCCTTCAGCATCTTCTCACAAGGTAACTAGTAGCACAGCAGTATGTCTTGTTTAATGTCCTCCCCCCTTGCCCCTTTAAGATGTTGACAGCAAACAGCATTTAAAATACGTATCTTCATACATCATTTCAATCAAGATGGTGATGATTCTGTGAAGTAATATAGGGCTCTGATCTGAACAATTCTGGATGCCTATCTTAGGGGAGGTCGTCCTTATAGAAGATAGATCATTCCACTCTATGAGAAGATGATTTGTGGTTCTTAAACTGTTGAGGTTCATATGATGAACTTGAAAATTGCTGACTTGGCTAATAACAGGAAATTTAAAAGATAGTGTCACTGAGTATGGTAGTTATGTGATTGTGTCTAATTATCTACAACAAAATGGATGATATAGGAATATTTATAATTATAGGATGACTATTCTGAATTCTGATTCTATTCAAAAATTCCTTTCTTTTTACACGTAGCTTAATTCACTTTCACTAGTACAAATTTTTATTTGATATCTAATATTACGAGACTGATACATCAAAATTGTTTCTCTTCCATTTCCTATTATAGGCAGCAACTCATGAATTTATGGAGGCAGTCCGTGCTCTTCTAGTGATATTTCCGGATTCAGAAAAGCAGTTGGTCAAATTTGCTCAAGATTTGGTTACCAAGTTAGTATTTTTATCTACCATAGGAAGCCATTTTATCTATTGCTGGTAAAAAGTATATAATGCTCACTTTTTCAATGTTTGCCAGGAATTTTGCAACTGCGGAGGAGTACGTGAAGACACGGATTCACCCAGAAGATTTACTCGGTGTTCTCCGTAAGGAGTAAACCTTTGCTACTTTCCTAATTTCTGGACATATGCTTGTTTGCTTTTTAGTTTAATTTTAGTTCCACATTAACTAGATGTGGCACAGTGATCTTTGAATCCTATGTCTGTTATATGATATGCAAGTTTTGTTTATATGAAAAATAATCTTACTTTTAGTCCAATTTAACTTTGGTAGATTTTTTTTTTAAGAAAAAGCCTAAGACTTTATTTAATATTTTTTTTGTTTTAATATCACGAAATCTAAATCAATTTTTTATAAGTTCGAATGTGTTGAAAGTGGCCTATACTTTCCATGAATGCACCACCCTGTTCTCCTGATTATATGCATTCATTTGGTTTTTGCTTGTCTTTCTGGATGTCTTTATTGCAATGTGGTGTTTGTTTAATATGTGTCTTTGATGATTTATTAGGACCGTAAAAAAATATCATCATTATCCCCTTTTATTGCTGTTATATACGCACCATTTATGCTAAACTGGGATTTTTCTTTAAATATTTAATGCATTGAAATAATTACTCAACCATTAATGAATGTGTTTCTTGAAATGTTTCAAAATTTTAATCAGTACACTTCCTTTTAAACATCTTGGCAACAATTTATCAAAGGGTCTTGCTAACTATTATTTCGTTGTTAAATCAAATTTCCTTCTGTGGCCTTGACTATGATATCTTTGAATGATATTTACAGGAGTTGTCTGGAATGATGTACTCCTGATAGATGAAGTCTTACCTGAAGCAGCTCTCTCTAACCATTCTCTTGAGGTTATTCATTGATGCCATTGGCTCAAATTTGATTCTGACCTTAGCTGTAGTTTTTCAATTCCTCCTGTCGTTAGAAAATAGATTTTCATCCTCTGAATATTTGTAGGCTGCAAATGTTGTTGTCAAGTTGTATGTTAGAAGTGCATTTTCTCATCTTCTGCAAGACATTTCAGGTTTGTTCTATGATTAAGAAAGCTGCAAATATTTGCTTTTAGCTTTAAGTTTGAAATATTTACTGCACCACACCATAGGAGAATTACAAAATGCTGAAACTGTAAAACTGAGTTTGTTGATTTGCACCAAGCTGACTGCTTGTTTTTGAAAATGACCGAAATCACAAAATGCTCTTGATTATGTTGTCACTAGTTCTCGACTGATGTTTAACACGTAATCACATGATTTCTCTTGGAAAAATCTGGTGGAAAGTAGTATTTATAAATTATAACAATGCTGAGTTAGCTTCTGTTTGATAGATTCTTTCTTACAAGTCCTGAAAAAGGATGGAGCAGAGCAGTACTCCCTAGAAGCTGTTCTTGATTCCAGTACAAAAGCAGTTCTGCAAGGAGGCATGAACGTCTTGCTGGTAAGCACTCTGTATGCTCAGACTAGTCTAATTGATTTATGCGTAATCATGTATGCATGTGCATGCATGTAATGCTATTGTTTAAACTTTTTGTTATTTCTGTTTAATTGTGTTTCATTTACATTTTATCTCTCTCCCTTCAGGGCTTCCGCAAAATTTTAGATGATGACTCTGGGATCTTAGTTAGACAAAGAGAGTTATTTGTTGATTTGGTTCAAGAAGGATTTCAAACTTTTTTTAAGCAACTTGAAGATCAGTTCCTCCTATTTTCAGGAAGAAATAATTCCTCAGCTATTCAAGTACATGGTTTGGCAGAAGGAGCTATCGATGAAAAAGCTTTTCCTGGCCTTGTCCTAGTGCTGGCACAGTTGTCGGCTTTTATTGAACAAACTGTCATCCCAAAAATCACTGAGGCAAGGATCCACTTGTAGACTTGGATTTGATTTCTGAAAGTGGATAAATTTGTGTGGTTATTTTTCCTTCCATATCCTCACTGCATTCCTCATAAGTTTCCTTGTAATCTTCAGGAAATAGCTGCTTCCTTTTCTGGTGGTAGTGGTAGTGTTAGAGGCTATGAATCTAGACCTGCATTTGTTCCCGGAGAAATCTGTAGAAAATTCCGGTCAGCTGGTGAAAAATTCCTGCACCTGGTATGCTTTCAATGGAATTGCATTTCATGTGATAACTCTCTGTATATAGTACTAGATGTGCTTGCCAGTAATCGAAGTTCATAATCAATAGAAATGGAAATAAAGGTTTAATTCATTATTAAATGGGTAGTGAAAGGATGGTAGGGAAGAACAATTTAGTTGAAATGTTCACAAGTGTAACTTCATTTAAGGTACTCGTCTAGCTTGATTTCCAAAGGAACTAGCAAGCTTCACTTCTCTGTTTTTTGTTTTGTAGTGTTATTCCTTGAATGCTTTGGTTTTGGATGATATTTAATCTCATTCAACTGTTTAAGCATCATTTACATATACTGTTTGATTCTTTTCAGTACATAAATATGAGAACCCAGAGGATTTCACTTATCCTGAAGAAGAGGTTTACAACACCGAATTGGGTTAAGGTCAGCCTGTTATATGCTCTTCTTAAAAATGGATTGGTGATTATCTTTGAAAGAGCAGTCTAAAGATTATTATCTATTTATACAGCATAAGGAGCCGAGAGAAGTGCACATGTTTGTTGATTTTTTTCTTCAAGAGGTTGGTATATCTGTGTTTTCGTATTAACCACTCTGTTTTCTGTCATTAATTATCAGTCTTGCTAATGTTACATATTTGAAATTGAAATCAATGCACGGACATGAAGTCTTGAATATCTTTACTTGAAGATCATAGTATGATATTTAATTGCTGTGAACTGGAGGAAAATTTTGACATATCTTATTTTCTATTCCAGCTTGAAGTTATACATAATGAAGTGAAGCAGATTTTGCCTCAAGGTATACGTAAGCACCGCAGGACTGATAGTAACGGAAGCAGTGTTTCATCAAGGAGCAACCCCTTGCGGGAGGAGAAGTTGGGTAGGTCAAATACTCAAAGGGCAAGGAGCCAGCTTCTGGAAACACATCTAGCAAAACTGTTTAAGCAAAAAGTTGAAATTTTCACAAAAATAGAATATACACAGGTATTGAGTGGCATCATATTGGTGATTTGAATACGAACATATTCGTGATTTAAATATAAAAAATTGGTTGCAAGGCATCATACCATTTTTGCTGACAAACTGCAGGAGTCTGTTGTTACTACAATAGTGAAATTCTGCCTGAAAAGTGTACAGGAATTTGCCCGTCTCCAAATTTTTAATCGAAGTGGATTCCAACAAATTCAACTGGATATCCAGTTCCTAAGGACCCCTATAAGGGAAATAGTTGAAGATGAAGCTGCAGTTGACTTCTTGCTTGATGAGGTTGGGAGAAACAGTGTTGCTGTGGTTTTAATTTTTCAAATTGATGTTATAGTTTTACTGATTTTTTTGTTGCAGCCTCATCCCTAGGCCCTAGCTTCTCCTTGTCTTCTCTATGCATCTCCTATGGCTTATTTGTTTTTTATATTCTCTGGGCACAGGTGATTGTCGCTACTGCAGAGCGGTGTCTTGATCCAATTCCATTGGAGCCTCCCATACTGGACAAACTTGTACAAGCAAAGTTGGCTAAAACGAAGGAACAAAACACAACAATCTCTTCATAAATTATTTTTGGGTTCATGTGACCTTCCCTACCTGCTGATATAAATACACGTTTAATGTTAAGAACATAAAAAAGAACTAAGATAAGGATGCCTTTGTTGTATTCGTCATCTCTCGTAGAATTAGTGATGGTTTGGCAGTTGATTGTTAACTTGGTTACTTTTCTGTTCAATTTGTAAATCCTTGTAACTTGTAACATATATCACATTGCATATTATTATTTTTTGACAGTATGGAAACTAGATAGTTTCATCCGATCTTGTGTCGAGACTTAAGTTCATTGACTAGCGGAAAATCTGCCTTTTGTCCAATGTTAAGAAATTTAGAGTTCGGAGAATCGGAAACAAGAGTCATATGGCTTTGGATGAGAAAAAGGTTCACATAGAAACATTTTGATAGATAGTCTTCTTTGACATTAACTAACGTGGTTAACTAACCATAACCACCTAACTATAGTGGTTAACTCTTTTCAACAACAAAAAAAACTATAGTGGTTAACTAATTATAACCACCTAACTAACATCTAACGAATTTTAACTATAACTAACTCCACATAACTTCAAACTATTTTAACATCCAATTCAAAAAGGTGTATCATTCTAATACACTAAATTTTTTAGGGGGTGTGTATTGGCATTAAATTACACCAGCGTAATGTTACAGCGTTCAATATAATTTTGCTAGATAATTTTTTTTTTAATTTAACCTTTAGATTGTAAGTTTATAGCATACAAATCTAAAATCATTTGATATACTTTGAGGTTCATCAAGATCAACAATGTTCAATAAAAACACATAAACTATTATTTATTTATTTTGTGAAACGACAAAAATGGAATATAAAGAGTCCAACGACAAATCCTACCCAACACAAGGAGTGCAAATATAGAACTCAAGTTTCTATAAACAATTACATAATCACACCAGAAACAATAGAGGAACTACAAAAAAAAATAGTATGTTTAACAAAACCCAAGCACATATCAAATGATTTTAGATTTGTATAAATTTATATATAAATGATTTATATGATATAAACTTACAATCTACCAATCAATTAAAAAAATATGTATAGAACTGAACAATATACAGCGGTGTGACATTTATTAAATCATATTTCAAATTCTGTTAGATACCATTGTCATTTCAAAACCTTTTTTTTCCATTATAAAACTTTAAGGAAAAAAACCACCTTAAATTTTGTAGATTAAATAAATACAATTTGGACATTTTTCTCTTACATTTATATATTAACGAGTAATTGAATAATCATTTATTGTCATTATACTCTATCATTTATTTTTTTATCAATAATGTACCAATTGCATAAGTTAAGCTCAAATATAATGATATGTATCAATTAAATGTAAACATTCATGTATGATGAGGTGTTTAAAACATTAATTAGGATAATCAAATGAAGATGCCGCATCTCGCGTGTACTATAAACATTTATGCAAATTATAGGTGAAAATAGGTTAGGTCGAGCTTAACTTTACAAAGTTTAAGTTTGATCTAACCAAATTTTTAAGGTCTAAGTATGTCATGTGGCTTGTCATAGTATTATTTTTTAGGTATGAGCTTGTCATATGGATTGACATGTTTACCTGAATAGACTTCTAAAAAACCTTAAGTCTTCTCTATTTAAAATAAAATAGAAAATCAGGTCTAGTATGGGTCTGTTGTAGGCCCATTTAGGTCGACCTGACTTATTTCCACACTTATGTGTAACACACACACATTGGTGGGAAAACGTACACATATTTCTTTAACCAGAAAGTGCAATAATCACACACAAAACCCAAATCTCTAGTGAAATGAAAGGTCGCATCAAGAAGCCATGTTCGAAAAATCCGAGGACCAAAGGTAGCTACACCAATATCTTCACTTCCGCCAGACGAAGATGACTGGCATAAAGGTCACCCAGACATCCGAACACTTCAAAAGTCATCGTAATAAGTCACGAGCCAACGACTTGCGAGGCTACTATTTTGTGCCAAGGCCCAATAAGACATGTATATGCTGCTAAATCTCACATGAACCGATGAAAAGTTGTATCACACTTGATCTTATGTTTAGAGCCTCTTTGAACCATCCATCTCATCCAACCATCGCCTTGTTTTCACATTGAAAGGGTTAAATAGACATATCCATATCGAGGGCCTATAAATAGGGCATGCCATACAAAAATCTGGTACATTCTCTCATTACATTAAATTACCTCAAAGCTCATTTAAACGTCACTAACTTTGGCATTAAAGTGTCTTTGTAAGTACCTTCCCCTTCTGACGAAGGATTCTCCTCAACCGCAACAAATAAGATCCAACCACCACAAACTGTCGTGAATCACCGTGAGGATCCCTTTGCGTCACCTTCGACCTACGATATGGTTCTAAGAGGAAAACACAGTGGTATTTTGGTAATTTTTCATGATAGTGTTTAGAGTGAAAAGCTATATTTATTGATAGCCTAGAGATAAACATAGTTATGGAAAGTAATAAAGAATGGAGGTGAAAGAACCCTTATTTATAATTGCAATTTTTTTGGCCAATAAGTTCATGAACATTAATCAGGTACATTTGTGATCAGTTAGTTAATTGTTGTGACTCTTTGTAAATGTAACACCTCTTTGTAAATGTAATCACTTATTGTACAACAAAATGTTATTATTGTGAAGTTGAAAAGGTGTTGGATACACAAAATTTATCTATAAATACTAATTACTAATAAAAATATAATTTGAACTTTGAATTTTAAAATTAGAGTCAACTTAATATTTAATATAATATATCAATTAAAATGATAACATTAACTAAAGTAAATGTCTGATTATTTTTATTTGTTTAAAAACATTACTAGTACTTTAGTCAAAACTAAATATTATTGATGAAATTTAACATATAAAAATCCATCTTTTAATTATTAATAAGAAATAGATAAAATTATAGTAGTAGTTATTTATAACACTTTTGTTCTTCCCTAAAAAAAACAATTTAGTTCTTTAACTTTCTTTCCCGAAATTTGTCATTTATGTTATAAAACAATAGCAATGTTGACTTTTTTTAAAAGTTTTGTTAAAAAAATGTCTGTGTGGCAGTTAGGTCGCTTACATGTATTTTATGACCAGTTAATTCATTTTTTTAATTTTTTAAGTTTATTCAATAAATAATGTATTTAGTTATTATTATATAATAGACACATCATTTATTTAGTGAACTTAAAAAGTTGTTATTTGTTTATAATAGTGACTGGAACGTGTGATCTTTTGTATTAATACACCTATTAATTTTTTATGTAGTCTTTTGATGCCTATTAATTTTTTATGGATTAAAATCTCTTCCAAACCCATAAAAGGGAGACTAAAAAAATTGAAGTTTTTTGTAAAGAAAAATAAATAAACTGGGGTTTGATTGCAAGTAGAAGATGTTACAGCTACGTAATTAATCACATACATAATGTTGGCATGCACATAGCAGAAAATTGTAATTAGGTTAACAATGCTAACATTTTGTAACATATATGACTAATTTGGAAGGGAAAAAAGTTAAAGGACTAAAGTGTTGTTTAAAATTAAGTTAAATGATTAATAGTGTAATTTTGTCTAAGAAATATATTTTGTTTATGCATTTTAGAATTAGTCAGAGTCAACGTAGTATTTGATCTCGTGGATGAAGAGAAATCTCAGTTTTATATAAAAATTAATATTAGATAATATATATTAATAAAAAATTTATATTCTCCTTGTAATTTGAAGATTATTTGTTTTACAACCCTTATGTGATCGTGTAATTTGGCATACATGATGCGCTGATTGTATAATTTATTTTATTTTTTATCTCTTGACTGGAATATGCGGACGATGACTCATAATGCCCTTAATGTCGCCAACAAGAAACATGGTCGGATCTGAATTGTTCGGAACTTCATATTGAACGACGTTGCTTTGTTTTTTTTGTTTTTTTTTATCTTTAACAATGTTGTTTTCGATCCAGCAAGAAATTCATTTGGATCCAGATCGTTCTCAATTTTTTTTCCTTTTGATCTTGCTTATTTCTTTCTTCTTTTGAATTTTCAGTTCTTCTTTCTTCTATCTTTTAGATTTTGGATGTTCTTATGAATTTGATTCACACATCTGGGTTTCATGATTTTTGGGTATGAAGGTGAAAAAACACAAGAAGGGGGGGTGAATTGTGGTTTCTTTTTCTTTTCTCCTAAAACTGAAGTCATTGTTCAGAACCTGATAGAGTTCAGCTTCTGAAGTGATGTTCAGAGTTTAAATGCAGCGGATATGTCAAGAGAGAGAGAGAAGAAAGACACAAAACAATTATACAAGTTCCTTCCACAAACCGGAAGTGGTCATGTCCCCCTTGCACTTCCAAGGAGAGTTCACTAAAATCAATATCTGTTTACAAATGCTCACTGCTCAAAATAGCAAGAGACTTCAAACTACTCAAGCACAATTGCAAGAGATTTCCTATGCTCAAGAACACAATCAAGAGACTTCATATGCTCAAGCACAACTGCAAGAGACTTCTATTCAAACAGAATTACAAAGAAAATTATTTGAGGTTGAACACTTGATATACAATCAGTGGTGTTCACAATACAAATCAGATACAAACTCTTTAAGACTTTAAAATTTCTAAGATATGGAAGTTGTTAAGAAATTCTAAGTGAACTTTGATGTGGAACAATTTCAGTAGAGTTTTGGCACTTGTAAAATTGTTGTGAGAGTCTTGCAATTCTTCAAGTCTTCACTCCTTTATACAGAGGTGTGAAAGAGACGTTGTTGATTGTCAGTACATCAAAAAAGAGTCGTTTGATGCTTGATCAAATCACCAATGATCTGCTGCTTGATTTGGTTATTGTCCTATGAGGGAACAATTTTAAATCCATTCCATGCATATGCAAATCTAAATCTTTATTTCCTAAAATGTTAGTCAGACATACACATGATAAACGACTTTAATCTTCGTGAGTGTTCTTTTTGAAAAGTAAATAAAGAAAATAATGG
>Ga0315913_1005885_pt1 | contig 14863 bp, 13 predicted proteins | sample MpolsnodulesMG_FD_207736 | JGI IMG/M metagenome (GOLD analysis project Ga0315913, IMG submission 207736) | Medicago polymorpha root nodule microbial communities from Los Angeles, California, United States - small nodules | ecosystem: Host-associated > Plants > Roots > Nodule | place: USA... | reverse complement strand
AACGATTCCTAAATATTAGGAGTTATCAACATAACAAATCATAGCATCATCATGCACGTTTTTAATTTTTGTAAATTACAATTATATTATATTTATTTATTATTAAAGAAGTTCTTTATATTTCTTACTCTACACAATTTCCTTAATTAATATTAAAATAATTTACCAGGTCGAAGACATTTCTAGCTTATCAAATTGATCAAGAAAAGTAGATAACTACACACTAGTTAAAATAAAAAGCTAAAGGTTCTAATTAGTCAATTAAGAAAAATATAGTGTTACAAGTTTTCTTAAATTCTTTACATATAATATAAGTGGTCGAATAATTTATAAATCAAGAAGATTACCACGAATGACCTATATAATTTTTATAAAATATTGGGATGTTACATAATTAATTTTGTATATAAAATAGTAATTGTGAGTTGTTTTACAAAAATATCATTTATTAATGGTATGAAAAATATAAATTAAAAGAATTGAAAAACATAAAGTAATAAATAGTAAAAGATATAATAGAAAAATAAGTATCAATAATTTATTGATATTGTAAAATGACTTAGAACAAACAAATTTTGTTAAAATGACATACATTGTTATCAAGTAATATCCACAACTTCAAGTCATATTTATGAGGTATATGAGATATAACTAAGGGGGATCGTCTTAGGCTCCAGAAAATAAGTATAGAATGAGTCCCAAAATTAAAAAAAAAAATTGTATGGTATAATATTATATTTTGAAAAATATAGAAATGAAGACTTTGAATCTAGCATGATGCCAAAAAGTCTTGCATTTGATATGAGTATAGAGCCGACACTTCTAACAAAGTGTCGTAACTTTAGAAAAAGACAATATGATTAGAATGATAGTGATGAGCAATTACAACCACCTGAAGAATCTTTTAGAGTCATTCATATTTTGGTGGTTGTTGATATGATAATAACTTCATTGAAAAAATAGATTTGAGCAGTTAGAGGTATTTGAAAGTATTTATGGTTTTTTATTTGACGTTGAAATCATTGGATAATGAATTTAAAAAATCATGCACAAATTTTGATGCCACGTTTTTTCATAATGATTTGTCGAATGTTGATGCAAATTTATTTTTCTATATTGAAAATATTGCAATATATTTGTCAAATATGTTAATGTCGGTATTTAAAATTTTTGAGTTTGTTAAATGTTACCGTTGCATATCAAATTCATTTAAGTGATTGTTGCATGTGTAGAAAGAAGTTTTTTTAAGTTAAAATTATTGAAAAACATGACATCATATAACATATTGTTGTATCTATAAATGCTGAGAGTTTAAATTACGGTTTGGCCCTAAGCCACAAAAATCTGATTGTGGAGGAGTAACAAGTAACAACACTAAGAACCAAGCAAAGTACATAACGGCTAACGTTTCCTCCCTCCCTCCCTCTAAACCAACCAACCAAAGGTCGAAAAGCAAAGAAAAGAAGGTATAACAGCTCATACATAGCTGATTTTCTATTCTATCACCACACAACACGTGCTAAGTCCTCAAGAATTCTTCCAGCTATGAACTTTTCAACTCCAACTCATGCCACGTCATCGCCTACTACTTCTTCCTCCTCCTATACACTCAACCAGGCTTCTCCTAATTTCAACCGTCCTTCGTAAGTTATTTTTGTAACAAAGTTAAGTTAAATTGTCTTCATATAAGAAAATAAATAAAATTATCCTGGAGAGTTGGTAAGCCCAACTATGCTAATCCAAACTTTGTCCTTAATCTTTTCGGAATCCAACATGTTCTATTTCATAACATGGCATTCCATGTTGGTCTACAAAATTATTTTAAGGCTCACATTTATAATATATTGATTAATTTTACAATGCAACTTACATGGTATGGTAAGTTTTTCTTAGGAAATGTCCTTAGCTGATTTTGTGGGGCTTTCATGTTAGGCCGCTGAACCACAAATTCTAAGACTTATCATTCAGATTAGGAGCTAGGTTAGGATACAATACCGAGTTTAAATTCTGATACTTTTTCCCTGCTCTATAAAGATCCAATGTATAGCTTCTTTTGGAGGATGAACGAATAATAATTTTCCAATTTCTTTTCAAACATTTAGAATTCTCTGATATTTCAGAGCTATGTTACACAACTCAACAATGGATAGGAATTCACAATTTCTCGCTGAAGCTCAAAAAATTTAAAGCACCAATTTACTGGTTCAAATACATCCAAGATCCTGCTAGACTGTTTGCCAAAACATACAATAGCTGCTAACCCTTTTTCTATAAACATATGAGGCATCTTGTTCGTCAAAAATCTCCTTACTGCTGTGCATCCTAGGCGATCAATTTTTTTTGCCTTCTAAACTTCAATGTGGCTGATGCTATGATATAACACATTCATTTATTGCTCAAAACATTTTAAACTCATGCTGAAACTTATACTTCAACTTTTCCTCATGCATTTTTTATGCCACATTTTATCACTAATTATCAAGGATAGTAAAAACTTTCGAAGCTTATATTATATTTACTTTTGCAGGCTGTCGCCACAGGCAATCTGTACCTTTCCGAAAAAGTCCTTCTGCTCTGGAGCTCATGTGGGGGCTTCTGTTAACTCTAATCCTGTGAAAAATTACATAGCAGCCAGTTTTTCTTCACTGCGATCTGAAGCAAAACCCTTGGTTTCCAACCAATCACTCAAAAAGCACATGTTTTCAGTAGGAGCTTTAGTAGCTCAAACAGATCAGGATGTTTCTGATGCAACTCTTACATCTGATGATAAGATTGGAGTGTTATTGCTAAACCTTGGAGGTCCAGAGACTCTAGAAGACGTGCAACCTTTTTTATTTAATCTTTTTGCAGACCCGGTAATACTCTAGCTTTTACATACTCTACATTTGAACTGTATTTTTTACAATGTTATCAAATAGCGGCGCTATAGTGCTATAGTGTATTGAAATATTAAAAAATTGCTATTATTTATGCGTAACATGATTTGGTACAAACTGTTACCAAATAGCAGCTATAGCATTGTAGCATAGCGGAATATGAACAAGCTTCTATTTTACATAATATGCGATTGACAACTGCTTTTTTATCCCTCTATTCCTTTAGGTCGTGATGAACCTAAGATTGTCATTTTTGTTGTTTGATATCAGTTGTATTTTATGTCTAATCTCACAGGATATTATACGATTGCCAAGAATATTTAGTTTTCTTCAAAAGCCATTGGCCCAGTTTGTATCTGTTCTAAGGGCCCCAAAGAGTAGAGAAGGCTACGCTTCAATTGGTGGTGGTTCTCCTCTTAGACGTATAACTGATGCACAGGCATGACACTTCCTGTTATTTATTTATTTTCCTTTTGATTATGACTTATATTTCTCTCTCAAATGATTACAATACTTCAAGTTTCAATATTCAGAAAATGAACTAATCATGTTTGAGTAGGAGTTGTTCCAGGCTTTGTTGTTCTGTAGTCTCTCTATGTACTTGATGCATGAAACTTGTCTTTTGCGACTTTTGTCAGCTTCTGATTTTGCAAAGTGCAAGAATAGCACAATGATATGGCGGAAATTTGTATAACTCTATCAAATAGTAGCATTATGTGTATTTTGATTCATCCAATAATAGTAGTTAGAACCACTTTTATGCAGTAACTGTTAAGGAGAGATATTTGTTGGAACCAAAATCATTCATGTTAATAATTTGAATAATATGCGGAGGCGTACTTGAATTCATAATGAACAAATATTTGGTGGTTTGGCCTTCCAGATCAACACACATTCTCTCTGAATGAATCCTTAATTATCTCTCTATCTTCTTCTGATATGAGATGTCAGAAAATAACAGCTGCAATTATGCGTGATCTGGAGACCGTAACCTCTCTCTCTCTATATATAGAACCCTGGCCACACCCTATTAGATACTTATAAGCCCATATTAACCAAACCTTTTTAGATCACTTTTAACTTAAGTGGCAGTCTACACTACATAATTTTTAACATGCAAGTCCAATGTTGGATTGATGATCCAACAATATTTACTCTGAAAGTAATTTAATTTTAATGTTTCTTACATTTTTATATTGTTACCTCATCCTTACTCTTTTTCCAATCATTTCAATCAAGCTTTTGGAATTTTTCGCTAATCCAATGAGATTCTACTATTGACTTATATTTTTTTTATTTATGTTTTTAAGAGTTTTCTAGCACTACGATTCATAACTCATTCATTCTATTATTATCTTTGCTCTTCTAATGATCTCCCCTGCACAGGCTGAAGACTTGAAGAAATCTCTTCTGGAAAAGAATGTCCCCGCTGAAGTGTATGTTGGCATGCGTTACTGGCATCCATTCACTGAGGAAGCTATCGAACAGGTGCTTGATAATCTCATTATTGGTTCATAATGTAAAAACTCTGATAGAATTTGATAAAGATTATGCCACCAGGGATTCTCCTACCTGCTATCGCTCTACAATACGAGTTAAAAAATGTCACTGCATGCTTTGTAATCTAAATATAAAGGTAGCAAAATATTTATAAATAATCAAAGAAATCAAGAATGCTTACCTGATCTCATTGTTCAAACCTGGTTATAATTGTTTTCCTATTGCAACATATTGTGTAGATTAAAAAGGATGGAGTTACAAAGCTGGTTGTTCTCCCACTTTATCCACAATTTTCAATATCAACCAGTGGCTCGAGCTTACGTCTACTGGAGAGTATATTCCGGTGATTACTATTATTACCATGTCAATTATTCTTCAAATTTATAAACTATCAAACTTCATGTCATGATTTGAATTATGAATTGGTCCTTCAGAGAGGATGAGTATCTAGTCAACATGCAGCACACAGTATTGCCTTCATGGTATCAACGCGCAGGATACATAAAGGCCATGTCAAATTTAATTGAAAAAGAGCTCAAGAGTTTTGACTGCCCTAAAGAGGTAGTGTACTTTTTACCTTATGTAGTATCAACGAATTCATGGAAACTGTGAAATGCCATTTTATGCCAAAAAAAATGTGTTGTTTTTGTTGAGATTCATGTACTAACGATTTTGGTTATTCCTGTTTCTCTTTTCTGGCATTGCAAAGAAGTAGTTTTCAAATTGAGTTACATTTTTTCATTGCTGGCTGTGTGTGCTTTAATTCCAAGATTTGTGCAGGTCATGATATTTTTTAGTGCACATGGGGTGCCTCTTGCTTATGTGGAAGAGGCCGGTGATCCGTACAAGGCAGAGATGGAGGAATGTGTGGATTTGATCATGGAAGAGCTTGAGACAAGAAAGATAAGAAATCCCTTCACCCTTGCCTATCAGGTTAACTTTCTTTTTCCTTTTTTTTTTTTTTCCTGCTTTTGATTATTGTTTCATTTTCTTTAACTTTTTTATCTTTAGATGTTATTCATTAGGCAATAATTTCTGAACAGTTCATGACGTTTTCTTGGTTTCTAGTAATTGACTAAAATAATAATTCTTCTTCTTACAGAGTAGAGTTGGACCTGTGGAATGGTTAAAACCATATACAGATGAGACCATAGTTGAACTTGGAAAAAAAGGAGTGAAAAGTATGTTGGCTGTTCCAATTAGGTAAATATATTAAGTTTACTCATGCCACAATTTCTTTCGTTATCTTTCTCGCCCTTTTTCTTAGACCTGCCTAGCATTTTGTTTTGTTAATTATTGTGGCTTTATTCACTCGCAGCTTTGTCAGTGAACATATTGAAACTCTAGAAGAAATTGATGTTGAATACAAAGAATTGGCTCTAGAATCTGGTATAGAAAATTGGGGCCGTGTTCCTGCTCTAGGGTGTGAACCCTCCTTCATTTCTGATTTGGCAGATGCTGTCATTGAAAGTCTCCCATATGCTGGTGCCATGGCAGTTTCAAGCCTCGAAGCTCGACAGGTATTCTTTTCAATTAGTCATAATTGGTTTAACTAACCTTTTAGTCCCTATAATATGCATCTTCTTTGTTTTTAGTCTCAAAAGATTGCCGTTTTCAATCCATGAAACATATGGATATGATATATTACTTTTTGTCCTTGTTTTAGTTTTAGCCTTGTAGTATTTGATCTATTTTGGAATTAATCTTTCTAATATGGGGACCATGTTTATTTATATCTCTGGAATCTGGCATCTCGTCATGATCTAATTGAAAGTATATTCTCTTTGGCAGTCTTTGGTTCCGCTCGGAAGTGTACAAGAGTTATTGGCAGCATATGACTCGCAAAATAGGGAGTTGCCATCGCCGGTGATAGTGTGGGAATGGGGTTTGACGAAAAGTGCTGAAACTTGGAATGGAAGAGCAGCTATGTTAGCTGTGCTGCTTCTTTTGTTTTTTGAAGTCACGACACCTGATAGTGTTTTTCACCAATGGGGAATATTATCTCCCTCTCTTAGGTGAATGAATCTCACCATGCTCTCAGACAGTGGAGTTCATAGTTTCAGTTCAATTTTGATCCTTCAGTATATAAGTTTTTAATAACACTGCCATCAAGTCATGCCCTTGTACAATATTGAAATTTTGAGGGGTTGTATTAAGTGGTTTGACAAGTCAAAGTAATTTTTTTTATTGTATCTAGATGACATAATCAATGATGCGATGGTGTTATTATGTCAATTGATCCATGTAGTAAATAAGTGAATTCTACTTGGTGGGAGATTTTTTATTTTTTTAATAGTTGAGCTCATTTTACATATAATGTGGTGATGCTTGATTACATTATAGTGGATAAAAAAGAGAAATGATTTTGACATCAAATTTTGTGATGTTACTTGTGCATTTTTGAATGTGCGCAAGTTGTGAAACATAAAAAGTAAGACCGATAAAGACAAACATATACAATATTACATTCGGTGTTTGTATTTTGATATTTAAATAACACAATTGAAGAAAATAAAAAAAAACATGATTAGTGGATCAAAATTAAATCCATTTAGTTTGTTTGTGGATCATGCTAATTTTTTAAGGATATGCTAATTTTTTTTTACGGGGTATGCTAGAATTTTTAGATGCAAGTAAATTTACGCCTCATGAATATAGGTAAGGTATTTGTCCAACAAAAAGTAGAGTATTGAAATTTATTTAATGAAACTTTGTATTTTCATCTTTCATCATCATCTGGAAGAAAGACTAACCAGTTCCTGTTTTTTTTGCATATCTTGTTTTTATAATTTCATTTAGCTGCTCATAAGTATATGGTACATCTACATAAATTTAAAATATATTCGTAAAAAATTTATTTGAAAATACTCGTACCAAGTTGACAGTTTGAATGTATCATGAATTCACTTTATTTACCAAAACTATTACATTAGGGAGAATACATATATCATTTATCACAATAGTACCTGAAACTTTAAAACATCAGGCCACAATACATCATATAATCTAGAAAACTTTATAATTACAGGTATTTCTTGAACTGAAGACACGTTCTTCCTTCTCTTCACCCTCTCCAAATAACAGGCAACAAGACTAGATCAGAAACCACAAACTTCTCACAACTTTAAAATACCAACTCCAAATTAAGATAAAAATCAAAAGAGGTTTTGTTGTTAAAGATATCAGTCGCTAAAATCAAAACTTCCATTGTGACTGTGAGAGCTGCTGCCATTGCGACTATGTAAAGAGAGGCCTCTCCTGTGACCAGACAGATTAGAAGCATCCTTGTTTTCCTGAAAAAACTTTTCCCTCTCCATGTGTTTTGCAGGCGGCGGTGGAATTGCAACAGGAGGAAGCTCCCCATTCTGTTTTGGACGCGGAGGTGGAATCACAGCCGGTGGAGGAACAGGACTGTGAGCTTCTCGAGATGGCTCTGAGGACAGTGGCCGTATTAAAGGACGATTGAGTCTCTCCCCATTCAAACGCATGCGAGAGAGGTCTGTTTCAGTTTCTTCGTCTTCAGGCCTTGCACAAGCCTTTCCTTTGCGTAATCTGCAGGGCATTAGTTATACCGAGATGAATTAATATTCAAATACAGTGTTATATCATTCATTAAGGAGTTAATTGAGTTGCAAGAACAAGTTAGGCACACCTTCGCACTAACTGTTCAGGCTCCTCTTCCTCCTCTGATTCATCGTGGTCAAAGCGGGTAATAACAGTTGTTGTTGTAGCCCTGCCAGATACAACATCATTGCGTCTTGGAGGAACTTTTGGAAACTGTTCATTAGCAGTTGTTGTGGTTCTGCTAGTTACAATGTCATCTCGTCTTGGTAGAACTTTCGGAAACTGTTCATTAGCAGTTGTTGTCGCTCTGCTAGATACAACGCCATCGCGTCTTTGTTGAACTTTTGGAACATGTTCATTAGCAGGTTTTGTAGCTCTTCCAGAAACAAGGTCGTCATGTCTTGCAAGAACTTTCTGAAGCTGTTCATTCAATTCAATTGCTAGAGAAACTATCCTCTCATCTCTACAAATGAACAAGGCAAAAACCAGTTACGTACAATTAACCATGTGATAACAATAAGTAACATGAAAACAAACACAAAGCTTATGCTTTTTTTTTGAAGAAGGCAAAGCTTATGCTTTTGTTGAGATCAACACTAAAACTATACTGATTATTTATTATTAAACTAAGCCCACATAGGGCTTTTCTTTTTCTTTTTGTTTGCTTATATGTATAGTGATTTGCCCAAGTCCCACATCGAGTAGGATGAGATGCTTGGTGGAGGGTTTTCCAAATGCCTGGATACTTATCAATTGTTATCAGAGCCCGGATGTTAGTTACTTGGAAAGGGCTGCATATGGATGGGTTAACTGAGAAGTCCTGGGTATTATGGGGTGCTCAAATCCCACATTGAGTAGTACGGGATGTTCGGAGGAGTATTTAAGTGAATTGGTTCTTCTTTCTTGATGGTTGATCGCTAGATTTTAAGGGAGGGTTCCTGAAATGTTTGGATATACTCTTCATACATAGGATTAGTATATCTACCAAAACACTTGGAGCAAAGGCACTATCCATAATTTGAACGTCTCGGGTCTACAAAGGAAATAGTAGGAAATTATAAGGTTCAAAAGCAGAAGTGAAAAACTAAATTAGCCTTACCGAGAAGCCATCACAAGATGCATTACCCTTTGCTTCTGAAATGAACATTGTTCTACAAGGTCAAGGGTAAACTCTTCGCTTGCTCCCTAGAAAAGAAATGGAAAGTTTTTCAGCAAAAGCTAGAATCTAATTGTTTGCAGATTCTATAACTACAACTCTCAAGAGTCACCTGAGGATGTTGAGCATCAACAGCATCAAGGACTTCTTTTAAAACTTCCAATGCATTACCAGCCTTTTGAATGATGCTGCAAAAGACGATTGCAATATACAAGCAGATGAAAATGAAGAAATAGACAACTATTTTTAGAATAAATTCATCCAAAAAAACTAAAGGAAAAAAAATCCACCCAAAGACAGATTTTGAAACTGATCACTTATTTCATTTGACCAAAACTATTGTATATGGCTAAATCTTATTATCCTAGTTTCCATCCCCTAAAGCAAATAGTTTTTCTTACCGTAATAAGCCATTTAAATACAGTAGGGTAGAAAAGGGTTTCTAAAGATCATGTCAATCACAAGTACACTAAAACTCAAAAACATAAGTCACCTAGATTCAGGAACTGTCTCTGCTTGTGGTACAGGCACTTCTTGTCTAGGTGAGGCCTGCTCCCTGTTTGGTACACTACCGGCCCTACTAGGTTGTGAACTAGCGTGGTTTGATTGGACCGCTTGAGCACTTTGAGGAAACTGCACTCCAGCATTCTGTAAAAAGTATAAAACCAAATGTCGTAAGTAATGGTGTATAATGACTTTATTCAAGCTCTGTTGGTGAGCTAAGGGACATCGCAGGAATTTTAAGCAGAGGTCTAGCGTTCAATCCCTTGCAAATAATGGCATATAATGACTTTTATTTGTGTGTTCTCGAGTAACCTCTTTTTTTCTTCTTTTTTTGGTAACAGACATGTTAAAAAGAGCAACATGGGGAGCTGCAAATGGCATAATACCAAGCATATTTGTAGACCATCAATGATCTTGAGCTCAAAAATAATATTACATGCCACTTTGCACAATTTTCCCATTTAATCATCACAGGTGCACTTTAAATGTATATGATATATCAGTGCCAATTACCAAATGAAATTATCCCTAAAAGTCAACACTATACATCCTGGTCAAATATGAACCCGGAACACTCTCCTGGTATGCAATTTAAGACTCAGATGTAGACCAAATGAATATTTTTTTTCCTGTATTAGCCTCATCTTCTATTCTTAAAATCATACAGTAAGATTAGCATTATTTTTTCTTGCTCTAGAACAACAATAGCCTAGCCACCACCTACTAATCAAATGAACGCAGACCAAATTCTAATAACATCTCACGAGTTTGTTTCACATAGTTGTACCTACCACCAAATCATAATATGCATTATAATACTGAGGAAATTTTCCAGAAGCACCGCCAAGGGATGAGTGTGTGGCATCTAGTAGAAGAAATATCCTCTCCCTCACAGGCAAATCAGACTGCAATGAAGAAAACAACAAAGTAAGAAATCAGATAAAGAAAAAACTAGCCTAGCTAGACAACAAGTCTCAGTGGGGAAAGCTCACCTTTTTCTTCACAATTTTCACAAGAATAGGAATAATTCCGATATCAATCACCTGCTCATGAATATGCTCTCCAGTATTGTTCATCAACATCTCCAGCAACTAGAGAATCAACAGATCAACGACAACTCAGTAGAAATCCATAGAATAAGAAAATGAGCATGTAATATCCAACAAAAGCAAGTCCAATAGCCAAGCTTCTCTATATCAATTACAGCATACTATGGTGTGCCTATCTGTGTCTTTACATACGTTTTCAGTAAAAGTAATACGAATTCGATCGATTCACGCAGATTTTTTTTAATAAGAAAATTCCTAACAACGTCATCAAACTCACCGTGACAGCATAAAGTTGGGCGTCGGGGTGTTTGCTACCGAGTCTCTTCTTGATAGCTTTAACAACATCTCTAGCTTGCCTTCATGTTCAAAAGATATGATCGTTAAAAACAGTAACCACTAGGATTATCTAATATGCTTATGAGTTCATTTATATTACTAATCAAGTGAAAAAAGAACAGCCAAGGTCCAGGGATGGTTCTGAACAACAACTGTGAAGAACATAATTTGACATGAGAAGATAAGCTCGCTTGGATTTAATTGTTTTTTAAGATATAATCTTTTTTTCCTTTTCAAAATATCTCTCTGCAAGATTTTTATTGCACGCTATTTGAACACAAAATAAGCGAACACAACCACACAGTTTGCCAGGCACCTGCCTGATATCAGTCGCTTACCAACTAACGTAATACTCTAATATAAGTTTTCTTTCTGAGAATAAAATAAACAGGAAGACATAAAACGTACAGCTAAAATGAAAAAGAATTTCTTCCTGGCAAACCAGCAATCAATTTCTGGAAAGATGGATAAAAATGATCATTCATGGGGATTATCTTCCCAACAATAAACTGGCCACTTGGGCGTAGCACAAGTCACAAGTATACCAATCAGAGATTTGATTGCTATGCATAGAGACGAAAGAAACACGCATTATGTATGAAAATAAATCTAAAAGATTGCTGGTTTTATTTCCTATAATGAAAAACCCTAACACAAGAGTTATGTATGAAGATAATTAAATGACTTCAGTTTTATTTTATGTGATACCATTGAAATCAACAAACATTGACCGATCAGAATGGAATAGAACAAATTAAGGAGATGAAAGTTTTGCCGTACCTTTTATCACGTGCAACCAACTCACATATTTCAATATTTTTTGCCCAATCAGTTTCAGCCAATTTCTCGCTTGTTGCAGCATTGACTAACTCAGCTGCCATCTTTTTTCAAGATAACGATCTAAAAATTAAATAATGCATAAAAGTTAAAACAGATATCACAAGAGGAAGCAAACATGGATTAAAAGGAACAAAGAGTTAATGTCAGCTACAGCAGAATGTAGAGGTTTATCAATTTTTCCTAAAGAGAAACAAACAAAGATTTTTGAATTCCAAGAGTTTTATTTTAATAAAAAAGTCTACCGAAACATAAAGGTTATGAAAATATAATTGCAAATGTATAAAAAAAAAGGGGGTGTATAATTTCAAATAAAGAAAATTAAAGACCAGACTGAGAACAAACTTTTTCTCCCTTAAATGTATATCATGATAGAATATAGACTATCTCTACATATTATGGAAAATCACCAATAGTCTTAGATAAACTGCTAACAGTCTATGAAGCATGGACTCCGACACTGACAGGACGAAAACACCAACACTGACAGGATGCAAACACTGACACTGACAGGAGGCAGACATGGATACAACGACACTGCTAATGTCAAAAACATAGGACACCGACACCAATATGAATTAAATAGAATACAAACATTAATTATAGATATCTAAATTGAGATCAAAAGATATGTGTACATCTAAATTGAGCAATTTGTTTCATTAAAAAAATCTAAAACAATAAATGATAATCTTTCACCATCATTCATCCATCTATTACCGAAAATCTAGAAATGATATAATCATATTTAATGTCTTTAACCTCCTCAATGATCACCATTGCTTTGACACATCGTTAACTCTCGTAGATTTGTTCAAAGAGTGTTGAGGTGTGCCGAAGCAAAGAGAAAAAGAAAAGTGTTAATAGGACACTTGTCTGAATTGCTAAACATGTGTCATACGGGTGTCAGACAAGGGACATGCCCAATCCAACAGCTTCTCTTTATGGAAAATGATATCTCACAGGAATGTTAACTATTGTAAAGTGATTAATTTATGCAATGCTTCATAGTATTAATATAATTTGTAATTCTGTAACTTCAAAATATACCTTCCAGTAAATTGACCTCAGTTCCTAGTGAAAAATGAGATCATATTCCAACAGCAACCGAAGTTTGAAGAACAGTATGTCACAAACTACCCTGCAATCGAAAAAATCAAAGGCAGAGAAATTTAGTATATGTTAAAATTTCAGTATCATTGCAAATATTATGTATTGAAGAAAATAAGCAAAAATTACAATATGTATGTCAAGAAGCACAGTGGGCAATTAAAAAAAAACACAGAGCATGCTGAGATGATGGATGAATTGTGAAGGAAATGATTGCACATTGATCAGCACTTTCTTTCACCTTAAGCAAAGATTAAGATAATGGGTACTATATCATAATCATAATTAAGCTAATAAAAAATTGAATTGCTTTAACATGAGACTGTAACATCTAAGCTAAACCGTGATTTAAGTTACACTCAGATCTAAATTAAGACCCATCAACAAAACCTACATAAATAACTACAAAATACATAATTAAATTTCAACAAAAATAAAAACTATAAAAATAAAAATAAAAATTTGGTGAGTTTGATCTTGATGAGAGTGAGGATGACCTGGGAAAGAGAGAGTGAAGAGTTTGAGCATTTGATGAATGAATGAAAGATGAAATGTGAGAAATCTTGTTCTCTTTGGTTTGCTTTGCTTTAACCTTTTTGCGTATTCGATGATGATGAAGAAATTGTGAAGTGGACAAGTGTGTGTGTAACTTGAGGTTGTTGTCTATATTGGACTAATTGTTTACTTGTGTTATTGAGAACAAAACATACGATGAGAAGGACGGTTTGCGTGTGTGTTACTGTTATTAGTTGTCGAATAAATAAATTAAAATTTAATTGATATTGTCGATATTATTAATCAGTACATCATGTGAATCTCAGATAAAATTATCATTAAAAATTATATAAATATCATTTTTATTATTATAATAGACACTTTTGCTTAATTCAAACTTCAATCCTTGCATTTATATATGTTAGGTGGATTTTAGATGGTTTTTGTGAAATGATAAATAAAAATTGCACTCCCTCTGTTCTAAGTTGTACGATGTTTTGGACATTTCACACATATTAAGACATGTAATTAATATTGTGTGGCAAAAGAATACTATGAATTGTTTTACAAAATTGTCCTTAATAAATAACATAGGAAAGATAAATTAAAGAAATGAAATAAGAGAAAGTAATAAATAGTTAAGAGTATAATAGAAAAAGTAACATTAAATATTTCATTAGTATTGTAAAGCAACATATAATTTAGGATAAATTTTTTCAAAACGACATACAGTTTGAGACGGAAGGAGTAACGATGTAAGTTTGAGGCTGAGGAGTTTTCAACTTAAATTTTAACTTTAAATTTGGAAAACAATTTTTGTGTTGAACTAATAGATGGAGGATCTTGGTGTGATTTCAATTGATTCTTCTAAAATCGATAAGTGAGGTCTTAAGTTAGATACTGAATTTTTAAAAAATAAAACAAAGATTGTATTAAAAATAAATGAATTGAAAATGGTAAGAAAAAGAATCTAAGGAATGGCCGTTACCATTTCTTGGATGAAGAGAAGACACGGCACCGCCAGAGGGCTGTCTTTTGTCTCAAAATCTAAAGTTTATTTCTAACAATGAATTACATTATTACCCTGAAATTGCTAAAACAGTCAACCCGTATCCCTTATTTTCTTTTGGACTTAAATGCTCTTTTGGTCCCTTAACTATTTAGTTGGTATCGCTTTGGTCCCTTAATTAAAAAAAAAGATTGTTTGAGGATTTTAAGTTTTTTTTTAGTCTCGTTTTGGTCCCTTCTGTTAAGTTTCCGTTAGGGTTTAAAAAAAAGGTTAACACCTGGACACGTATCACCTTGTCATTGGCTCTGAGATTTTATTTTTTTTTGAATATTTTTTTTTATAATATATATTTTTTTTTAAAAAAAAATTCCCAGAACCAATGACAAGGTGACACGTGTTAACTTTGGACACGTGTCACTTTGTCATT
>Ga0315913_1005881_pt1 | contig 14868 bp, 11 predicted proteins | sample MpolsnodulesMG_FD_207736 | JGI IMG/M metagenome (GOLD analysis project Ga0315913, IMG submission 207736) | Medicago polymorpha root nodule microbial communities from Los Angeles, California, United States - small nodules | ecosystem: Host-associated > Plants > Roots > Nodule | place: USA... | reverse complement strand
TTTTTTTTTTTTTTTGTTTTTGTATTTCAGTTTCGAAAAAATCATAGGGTGAAAGGTGTCTCGCACGGGAAGAAACTGAGCCTTAATACCTTTATATTGCCTCAGACGGGTGCACAAAATGACTGGTTTTGGGACGAAGTGAATGCTTCCGGTCGTACCCCCCTCCTGAATAAAGGGTATGATAGCATCTCTCACGGGTTCGTATGTGCCTTTTCAGAGAGATGGCATGAGGAGACCAGGGGATAGAGAGTGATGACCACAAGATGATGTGGCGTGTCTCTTAGGCATCCCCATCACTAGGAGGCTCCTTCCTGATAGAGAGTTAACTCGTAACGAGGGGATAAAGATTGTGCAGGGGATAAAGTTAACTTTGTGTTTGCAGGGATGGGTTTTTGCGCACTTCAGGAACCTCCTTCCGAAGATTCATAATGATGACTATGACCCTGCTATTGCCCCGCTTGTGAGTCAATGGAAACCTACCAGGGCTTTACTGATCCTGGACACTACAGAGATGTCATTGATTCGTTGGACCATTCTCATGTCACCTGGAGGCCGAAAGAGAGACGACGACAGATCACGCCCTTTCAAGACATATGTTGGTAACCCAGATGGATCATGGCCGACAAAGACATGAGGGTCCATCACTTGCCATAGCGGGTTCTTAGGCAGTACGAGTATGTCTAGACTGTTCCCAGGCCTCCTACAGACATTGGGCTTCTTGCGCCAGAGAACGTGGCTATGGCCTTCATGGAGTTTGCCCTACATGTCCTCAGCCAGCAAGAGGGGTGATCTGGTTCCGGATAACGAGTTGTGGAGCCATTCTAGGGGGTACATGAGATGGTTCATTAGAGTATCACATCCTATTACCCCCTACGGCAAATCCTGAATACAAAGTTGATGCCCATCCTCGTCATGTCCCTCCCTACGAGGAGGTTATTGTTGAGCAGCAGTGGGCTATACATCCTCCTGACCCATACCAGATCATCATCAACATCAGAGCCATAGTGGACAGTGCAATGGGGCATCCTGATATGTTTCGTAATCCAGAGGAGGTTCTTCGCTTGATGCAGGGCATACAGTCCGAGTGGAGCATGCTGGAGCAGATGCCGCCTCCGCGGAGGAGGAGTAGGAGTCCACGTGAGTAGGGTTTTGACAGTATAACTTTTGTACTTTTGTAGTTTTTTTATGACATTTTGTCGGATTTGGATGTAATCGTAATACATTGGCGCTTTTTGGCGTTTTTATGACATTTTCAGTTATTTTATTCCTTTATTTATCGTAATTTAATTATGAGTGAATGCTTGATTGAATGAATGATGAAAAATGTATGCAATTGACTGAATGAATGAATGAAGGAATGAAAAATTTAGGGAAAACAGAGGTCTCTGCTAGTTCTGGCTTGCTGCACAGACTGGGCGTGAGTTAACTCACACATTGTTTTTCATTTGCGTTAGTTAAGTAACGCTGCGTGACTTAACTAACGCAGACATTTACACATGCATTACTGAACTAACACATGGGTTTTTTGTTAGTTTGGTTGGGTGGGAGCAAAACTTGTTGTGAGAAGATCAGAATTCCAAAACCAAACAGTGATAACAAAACCTATAATCTCTTATTACCTATGTTGTTGTGGGAGGTGCAACTTTCATAAGACAGAGGGATTGTAGAGAGACTGCCACATTGGAATCAAACGAACTCGAAAATAATTCGAAATTTGATTTGGTAATTAATTTGTCGTTCTTGGTTTCTGAATCAAAAGAGTCGAACGTGAGTTAGAAATCAGCCTTTTAGAGACTAGATTTTTCCTGGCAACATCATCAAAATTGGTCACTAAAAGATTTAGTGACCGAAATTGTGACCAAATATACGAGTTGTTAATACCTTGGTGACTAATTTTTTGTGACCACAATAGCAACAGGTTTTCAGTGATCGAGTTTGCAACTGAACTTAGAGACTAATTTAGCGCTTCCGAGTCTAGAGACTGCTTCTGTGGCTGAATTTAGTGACTAAAATTGTGACCGACTTGTTAAAAATCGGTCTCTAATTTATGTTGTGCCAAAAATAAAATAATCTGTCAAAATATGATTTTAGCTCTATTTGTATATTAAAATCATACACAACAAACTATACATTCATATAGAAAACTTGATACCAACAGTATACACTAAAATAAGCCTTGGCATGCGGTAGTATCATATTACATTAATTAAGAAACTAATTTATCAAGAAATACAAAAGAAAATTTGGAAACTATGAGCTGCATATTCTTAAATAGTTGGAATGCTTGGATCTCCATTTTTTTTTCTTGCATCTTTAACTCTAATGCTATTCTTGAGCACCACCTACCTATATCAAGCAACTTAGCATCATAATATAACACACTTAAGATGCTTAGCATATCAGAAAGAGACAATAAAACACACAAACACACACATAAGGTCTGCATTCACAAGCATGTGAAGTGGAAGGGTGTACCTTACTCCTAAACTAGTACTCACATTCAACTCTTTGAGATCAACACTTTGCAAACTTAATTATACTTATATGTATTATTGCAGATTGCAGATTGCAGATTGCAGATAGAGTGCGTAGTTTCTCAAATCACAAGAACCAGAAAGTATCATTGATTATTCCTCGGTGATTAATTTAGTAACTGCCACAGTTAGCTCCTTAATTCTTTTTTTGGTTACAGTTAGCTCCTTAATTCAATTAGGATTACAAGTCTAGTTTTAGAATAAATAAATAAACAAGGTTCAATTCTTAGTCTTTTGGAAGATCATAATAAAAACCATGATAATAATTCAAAGTATATATAAGCATCATTAGTGGGACACACGTTAACTTGTTATCTCTTAAACTAGAAAAATTAAAGACTTCCAAGTTAAAATAAATCTTCACCATGTAATCTCTTAGTAAGTAACAATGTATGCGTTTAAAGATAATGAGTAATAGCCATTGATTTAAATGAAATACCATGTAATGCCTATACTATTCAAGCTCTATACTTTAGCAATAAATTTTTTTAAATCATGTAATAGCCATTTGAAACATTCTTAAGGTTCAAAAGGTTTTTTTTTTAAGAGGCTTACGGTTCAAAAGTTAAAAGATGAATTGCTAGATCAAGTTATTAAAATTCAGAGGGTTTTAAAACAGTAGATAGAAAGAATCAATACTTTGCATTAAGAATATGATTTGGCATGATTTATGATTATAAAACACTAAACACAAACTTTTATCCAAACTAGAACTAATGCTAATAAAATAGGGAAAAACAATCATGATAATAACTAAGAAATATGGAAACTATTCATAAAGTACCCTAAAATAATACGAATAAGATTTTTCATATAGTTTAACACTAGACCACCCTTTCAACAAATAGTGGAACGTTTTTGACTTAGTAATATAAACACTCAACAAACAGAGCAAATCTTAGAATGGTCTTAATGTTACTATATAGTTGCTGGATTGAATGTTAAAATTGTATGCACACATAAGCATGGACACAGAGTGATTGTAAAGAAACCTCTAAAACTTCAATATTGTGGTTGCATACCACTTTTTTTTTGTTAAATTAATTCATTGTGCACAAAACATGAACGAGGCGCCATTTAGTCATACATATGAAGCCACACAAAACTGAGGATTCCTAAATAATAACCCTAAATAACATAGAAAAATCCAGGGAGCATCAATGCAATATACTAATATATGATCTTTTTTTAATTTAAGTTTTATTAAAAAAAATGTTTTAGTGGTTTCTAATCAGTCACTACAAATATTTTTAACCGATTTCAAGACCAATTTATTATAGGTCAATACTTTCCATTATTCGGCCTCTAAATCGGTCACTATAGTGACCAAATTTTTACAGTCTCTATTTCGGTCACTAAACATCAACTTTCTAGTAGTGTGAAAATTAAACTCGTTAAATAGATGAATTAAACTTTAACCGCGAAAAGTTTGACTTGTTTGGTTCATGAGCCAACTTGATATATATATATATATATATATATTATTAAATTCATTTAAATAGTTATTGTGTATTTTTTATATATATAAATAAAATAGAGTTGCATGAGTTTTACCAAAAAAATAATATAATAAAGACCTGCATGTGTGAGTGTAGCGAACTGTTAATAAAAAAAGTGGCGTGAGCAAGATAGTCTATAAAAGAGTAGCTTGAAACAAGACGAGAATGAATGAATAGTGATGCATTTGTTATATACTTACGTGGTCTTGAGACTCGTTGAAATAAGAATGTTTATTTAGGTTGCATGATTATTGGGGGAAATCAAATAAATGGTCACTGCGTATTTTTAATAGAATGGACAACCATCCGATGGAAGCAAAGTTAGAAGGCCATCTTCTTTGCTTGTCGATTAGTTGAGAAAGACAAGGAGATTGTTTATGACCTGACATGGAATATGGTGGAACCTAAGAATATCCTGATGAATTTGAAATATTAAAAATAAAATAAAAAAACTTGTTGAATATAAAGCAAGTGTATGATGCATCTAAAATATTCAAATATGCGATAAGAGTTGAAAGGTCAAGGATGCGACATATGTCTAAATGTTTGGAGGATCACAAATACGTTTTCAAGTTTAGAACTGTATGCAAGTCTACTAGTACTGTTCAGGATATATTTTGGGCTCATCATGAATTTGTTAAGTTGTTAAATACTTTTCCTGCTGTTTTGTTGATGTACTCCACATATAAAATCAACTTGTACAAAATGTCATTGTTTCAGATAGTTGGGAAAACCTCAACTACATGACATATTGTGTTGGTTTTGATTTTTTGAATGTCTGGAAGAAAGAAAAAAAAAGGACAACTTCACGTGGGTTCTACAGATGTGTCTTGATCTTATGAAATATGCAGAAAATATGTCAAAGGTGGTTGTGACTGATATGGATACTGCACTATTGAATGTTGCCACCAATGTTTTTCCTAAATCTATTGATTTAGTGTGTCGGTTTCATATTTCTAAAAATGTTAGAGCTACATGGAAGACGGTAGTCAAATCCAATGATCCAAAGTGGTGAATGTCAAAGAAAATGATTCCCAAGAGGTTGATATAGAAAAGGAAAAGATTCCCAAGAGGTGGATGGGAAAGAGAAGGATGTCAAAGAGGTAAAGTTCATAGAGTTAGTTAACAACATCATTTGAAAATGTGGGAAAATGTGGTACTTGAATCTACATCAAAAGAATCATACGTTGAAGCCGTGCAATTCTGATATATGTGTGTTGGAACTTCCCAAACTTTATTAACTATGTTAAAAGTACCAAATTAAATCGTTTGAAATAAAAAAAATATATGAGGGAATGAATAGATCGTGTATTGCATATTGGGAACAAAACCACTAACAAAGTTGAATCTGCTCATGGAAAATTGAAGAAAAATTTGAAGGATGGTAAGGGAGATTTGGCTAAAGGTTATGAGGCAATGCACAATATTTTAGTGTTGTAGTTCACAGATAAAAGTTTTTTGGAGGAGTTGTATTGTTTTGGAACGTAGATACCAAGGCAATTAATTTTACACTAATTTGGAGTATAACATTTTATAGCTAGCTTGAACTTTGTTTATCTTGAAGCATCTCGTGTAAAGTAATGTGGTATGGATCATAAAAAGTGTGGTTGTGTGATCAAGACATCATATGGGTTGCCTTGTGCTTATATTATTTCTATGAAGATTCGTAATAGGAGGCCTATTAGATTGAATAAGATAAACACCCACATATAAATGTCATGTTTTGAGGTTAATACTGGTATGATTGAAGGTGAAGGAGATTTTTCTGTTATGGGAGAGTGGAATGGTATTTAGAAACGTCTTAAGAAGACAATTACAAAATGAAACTACATATCAAGGAGCAATTGTGTATGATAGCATTTCCAAAAATGACAATTTTGACTCCACCTTTTTTAAAGATACAAACAAATGGCACCAAAATAGAGTGAGGTCTATGCAAAATGACAATTTGAATGCTCGATCTCCATCCTTGTGGGAGCATGTGGACTCCTAATTTTCAGATAGTCAAATTGTCACAAACAAAGTTGTCATTCCCTAAAAGGAAAAATGCTTGTATTGATAATCCGTCGCCTAATCTCATTCCAAGGCCAAACATTCCCCATATTGATTAGAATCATTTATTCATGCGTCCATATATATAAAAAAAAAATTGGACGTCAAAGGTGATGGTAATTGTGGATTCCAAGTTCTAGTTGAGCATCTTGGTGTGGGTGAAGATAGTTATTCTATTATTCGTTACGCACTGATTAAAGAGTTAAAAAAATCATAAGAGTGGTTATATGTCAATATTTGGCTCTGAGACACATTTTAAATATACCAGAGATGGTTTGTACTATTCATATTCAATGACTAAAATTGTACCAAAAGAGAAATGGTTGACGTTACTGGATATGGATCAAATTATCGCAATTGACTACAATAAAGTTGTAGTTGAGTTGATAAAACTTGAAAACGGTATTTTGGAAACCTTTTTCCTAGTTAGAGGTCGTCCACCACATAACTAACATTTCCACATTATGTTCATTGGATTAATCCACAATCATTTTGCTCATGTATTTCTTAAGGATGAGTGTCCACTTATGTGCAAAGTGGAAACTATACAAGAAAGATGCAGCAGAGTCATAAAAAGATATATATGTGGAGCGACAATTTTTGTTTCAAAAACTCATGGATATTAAAGAGTCCTGATAGATGGACATCCATAGCTGGCAACCCACTTTGTACACCCTCTTGCTGGCATGCTAATTTTGATATTTCAACACTTAATTAAGGGCAGTTTTGTCAAACTCATAAACTATGAAGGAAAAAAATGAAAACAGTTCAAAAAAATCAGCACGTTTTCTCTTCCTCTCCCCCTCACCGTCCCTCTCTCCTCCACCGACACCGTCCGCCGCTCCTTCCTCCTTCTCTTCAGCGTCCTCAACAACACTCTTCTCTATTTCCTTCTCTCTCCGCCGTTTTTGTCTTTCTCACACTACTCTTTTTAAGTGACGACAGTGGGGGTGTAGATATAAGCTTCGTCCTCGTCGACGACGTGAGGTTGTCGGAAACATGATTTATTTTTGCTATGGCGGTGGGGTGGTGAGCGCAGATCTGCAATGGGAAAAATGAGGTTGTCGGTGTGTTGAGAGAGGACAGAGAAGGTCTGAGGTAAGAACGGCAGACGGTGGCAACAGTGGTGGTCAAAGGGTTTGGATGAAAAAGTTGTTGGAGGTGGAGAGATATACAGGGGAAAGAGGTCGGAGCTCGGGACCTTCTTCTTTCTTCTAGATTGATCATTTTTCTTTTTCTTTTTCTTTTGTTTTAGTATTTTTTTAATAGTTTTTTTTGTCATGTCATCATGTGTATGGGAGGTACACCCTTTAAAGGATGTTTATCTATCTTTTCCGGATATTAAAATAGGAAACCAACGAACAAATGAAGGAAATCCATCGGTCAAACAATAATCTTGTTGCAATGTTGACCCAAATAAATATTAATCATACATCTTTTTATTTTTTTTGTATTTTGGCCATGTTGGGACAATTTGTTTTAAAAGGAATTTTAAAAAATGTGAATTTTTTGGTACGTTGAATTTTGGGATAATGGATCATTGAGACTAAAATTATTTAGCTCAGGTATGGTAAAAGAAAATTAAGCAAAGAATTTAATGTGAGGTTGTGATACACCATGGTTTTACTCCCACCGATGACGTTATAATCTACCTATCTACTCGGTCAGAAGTAGTCGAAGGAAAACACAACACAAGGGTTGTTTTTATATATGATTTGATTTGTCCGACAATAAAGCTTAGGATGACGCGATCTCGGTGCTTATGTTGGTGAAAGTCAGGTACGGAGGTGCAGGAGCTCGCTCCAGTGCGGCGGTGGCCACGCTTCAACGGACGGGGAGAAACCTTTGAAACTGATACCCGCTTTGACACTCAAGTCGATATCTGAATGAGGAGAAAGTATGAAAAAGTGTGTAAACGTTGATTCTACATGGGTGTGGCGGCGATGCCCCACTTATATAGACGAGCAATGGCATAACATCTTTCGTAAAATCCGACGTGGATTCCTGGAGATCAATTGAAGGACCGGAACCGTCCTATGGCAATGCTTTTGTGTGGTCAGGTTAATAGGTGACCTTCCGTACATGTCCTTAAGTAAGTCTAACCAATTGATGGGACCATCATATCGGACCGACGTTTGGTCAGGAACAGTTGCCCCCATCCCCCCAACCCCTCAGTGTCTTTATGACGCGAGATGCTTGTTTCTTGCTTAAAAATTGGAGGTCAGCCTTTGATGCCCCCATAAAGTCCTTGGATGATTACAATCTTCGAAGAAACGGCCACTCTTGTGCACTTACTAACACTTGAAAAATTCTGATAGGGGGAAGGTCTTGCATTGAATGCGTGAGAAGCTAAAACGACCCTTCTTCTGGACTTACCAAGGCATGTCTCACAAGCCTGTGGATTCACATTGCACTCCTGGCTATACTTAATAGCACTTACATTCTTGAGACGCATTTTGAGACGTTGATTCGAGACACAATTTCAGACGGTTGATTCATGTTTCAAATGTTGGTTATTCTTGTTTCATCCCTGAGAGTTTTATAAAGCAAGAATTTGCAGTACCCTTTATTCAATACTTGCTTTCTCCCAATTTCTACCCAATCCTTTATTCCTTTTGCTGATTTATGGGGAAAGTTATGCATCTTACTTATCTTCACAATTTGATCATTATATTTAAATAGGAAAGGCAGCTTCTCTTTTTCCCTCCATTTGGTTTTTGTTTGTTTAGGAGAGAGATGGATCCTCTTGGGATCCAGTAAGGGGTTTGTCTCCTCCAAATAAAATTCGAGCTTATAAATAAACTTTGTTTTAGAGGAGTAATCTTAAACATCGGAATATAAATTTTATTAATAATCATATAGCAGATAAATGCATTGACAAAGATCTATGCATCACCAATAATGTGAGCTAACAATACAAAATTAGGGGCACTTAGGTCCTCCTTCCTTAGTTTTCAAGTTATTATAGCATGGACATTCTTCCTTGTTACCATATGTTCCTGATGGGACACATAAACACTTTGCACAACAGTAGTTGCAATAGGTTAGACATGCCTTCTTGTACATGGTTGCTGAACAACGATAGTCACATGCACCTGCACAATCTGAAGGAAAAACTATTTCAGTTGCGATAACATTAGTAAATAAAATTATTTTGCTTTGCAACGTGTTATTTCATAAGAATATTTAGAAAATAAAAAATATTAGATAGAATTACTACCTTGAGGACGAAGAGATCCTTCTCCACCAGCCTATAGAGATGTTTTTTTCATTTACAATAGAAAGAGAGAAGAAATCAGATTTCAGTGTTAATTTAAGAGGAAACAAATCATACATATGCAATTTTTTGGCTTATTAGAAGGCATTGCCATTCATTTCAACAAACTCAATAAACACTAGCACTATAATTTGTACATTTTCAATTATATATCAATGATATGCAGAGGGACAAAATCAAAAAAGAGTTAAAGAATAGAGGGGGAGATAGAAGCACTCACATAGGTCTCTTGGATCACAAAAGTGATAGCAAGCATGAAAAGAAATGCACAAATGAATTTAGCCATTGTGGTCTGGTTTGTCTTTCACTCTTGCTCTTGTACATCGTCTCTGGTTGGGGCAGAGAGTTATATATAGGCAAATGATAACATTCTACAATTAATGAGGTTTTGAGTCAAAAGAAAAATACAAGTAATGCGTTTCATGACTCTCAAATATATTTTTGGTCAAAAAAAAACTCTCAAATATTTTTTTTTTGAAAGAAAAACTCTAAAATACATTAAATGCACTAATTAAAGAATAAAAAAAAATCAAAGATATAATACACTTTGAATAACTATACAAAATAAGAGTCAACAAAAGAAGTTTTTTTTTTACATATTTAATTTTTGGGAGTGAGATTTATACAATTTTATATGTTTCTGCACAATTTCATTAAAAAAATACAAATGCTACACATAAATTGACTAAAAAACAGAGACAAAAAGTGGTCATTGAAAATTTTATACCAAGAGTCGAAGAAAATTTTTAGAGAGACTAAAATAAAAAGTTGGTATATTTATAGGGATCAAAAACATATTTAACCCAAATTTAAATCCAACTAGTTTCTATGCATTAATGGTGTAAAACTGTTTTACACATAATCCAATCAGTCTCATATTAAGTGATGGGACCAACATGAGTTTCACCCAATAAAAAAATGAGTATTCCGATAAATGTTAGAAATCTGGTGTTCCTATCATTTCTCAATCATTGGATATATAAGTTAGAGAAATTCTTCAATATATGATATATATAATGTGTAAATGAAAAAACTACCCTTATAAAAAATTATATTTAATTTTCGAAAAGATTTAAATTCATATTCATATTTTGTAACTTTTAATAATAATTTGACTTTCAAATGTGCTAATTCCAATAAATTAGTCATTAATATTTGTATTTTTTTTTCCCTCAAAAAAAAAATATTTGTATTTTTTTAATTTCATATCAAATAGTCTTTACTTAAAAGAAATTTCATATCAAATAGTTAAAAGCTTTAAACTAATATTCATAATTTGTAACTTTATTAATAATAATTTGACTTTCAAATGTGCTACTTCCAATAATAAATTATTAATATTTTTTTCATATCAAATTGTTTTTGATATTTATATTTGATTAGATTCCAATATTTATATTTTAAATTACATTTTATTTGCTAGTTTCTAACTCAACTCATATTCAAGATAAAAAAAAATTAACTAAAGAGACAAGAGATTTTAACCAGAGAGGCCACCCTAATAAGTTTTAGGATTAACTTACATATTATATTTATCATCATTTAGACCCCAAAAAATATTACTTTACCAAAAAATGATTGGTTCAAGTGGTAAAAAAGTAACTTTACCAAAAAATACAAAGGAATGCATTTCATAACTCTCGAATAACTTAAATGCATTAATTAAAGAATAAAAAAAATCAAAGATCAATACACTTTGAAAAACTATACAAAAAAAAGTCAACGAAAGAAGTTTTTTTTTACATAAAAAATATGTTTGGTGCACATGACAAGATAAAATAGAAAATTAGATATTAATATCTATATTATATATAAAGAAAATAACTTCTTTCAACTCTTTTGGACTAGTATCTCTCTCTCAAAAAAAAACTCTTTTGGACTAGTTTTTCTCTTTTCAAAAATGCCCTTAATTTTCAATACAAATAACAAATGTAACAAATAGATAAGAATAAATTTAAATATTTAAAAAATGTAACAAACATGATATGAATATATATATATATATATATATATATATATGTTTAGTTTTTTTTCCTTTATCATTTAAAAAATGTAACAAACTATATGAGTATATTTATACTTACTTTTTCATTATCTCAATTATACCCTTAAACAACTTTTTTTTATAATATGTTGTTGTTGTTGTCATTAAAAAAAATTGATTATATTTTTTGTTGTCATTGAAATAGATAATCATGGTTCCTTTAATTTGTTATAACTTGAAATCAACAAACGTTTATATTTTTAGTTTTAATCAAATTCTAAATACCAGTCCTACACTAAACCTGCACAGTAAAAGGACACTCGTAACAAATATGAGCAAGGTCCTCATGCGGACCATCACAACTCACACAGCTTGTGGGACATTTCACTCCTTCAAGAGGTAGGCAAGCACCCACTACACATTCGCCAAATCAAATTCTTTACTTTTGGCAGCACTTTCTGTCTCCAAATACCAGAACAATATCCCGCCCTCCAAAGGTGAGAGCATCCACCAATTCTTCCATACAAAATATGTAAGCACTCTTGACAGAATATAAACCAGTGTTCTCAAGTTTCCATATTAACCTATCATCCATCATTCGATCAAAGTAACGGTGTTCAAAGAATAGAGTCGGCTATGTCAAAACTAAAACCTTGTCGAATCACTTCTTCATTTCATCCCTTCGATGAGGTATTCATTATACTACTCACAGAAAAATCCCTCACAATGTTTGCACCCACAATATTTCCATCTATGTGATCCTCACTCAACAACCATGGTTCATAAAGTATTGATATAGAGTGACTTGTATCAATACACCATTGCGCCCCACCATTGCTTCTCCATACATAGCTAGGATTGTGACCTCAATTTGTTGTCAAGTAGCTTTAGGAAGGAAAATATCAAGGAAGCATGAACTCCAGGTATAAAGTAAGCATGAACTCCCATAATATTAGTGATATTATTTTTTAAAGCATCATGGAAATTTCTACTATAATATATCTCAGACTTAGGCAAACTAATGGCTTGACCAGAGGTTTCTTCATACATTGTGATAATATTCTGCATCACCTGACGCTCTTTTGATTTAAAGAATAGAAAACAATCATCAGCAAACAATAAATGAGACACTGGTGGCACACCTCCACAAATGGTCATACCCCTAAGGTCTCCTCTCGCTTCGACTCTTCTGATAAGAGAGGAAAGGCCCTCCGCACAAATGAAAAAAGATAAGGAAAAAGAGGATCTCATTGTCTCAACCCGCAACCAAGAATAACAGGCCCCACCGCTTCATTATTATCAAGAACCGAATAATCAGGCGTCTCGACACACGTAGTCACCCAATGAATCCACTTATTATTGAACCCCATTTTAAGCATGACCTCCTTTAAATAATGTCAATCCATCATGTCATATGCCTTACTAATATCAAGTTTAAGTGCAACACAACCATTTGTTCCCCTCGTCATTTTCATATAGTGACCAACCTCAATAGCTACCATGGCATTGTCAAGGATCGACCTACCCGAAACAAAAACATATTGATTATTGGAAATACATTTAGGTAGAACGCCTTTCAGTCTATTAGCGAGCACTTTAGAGATAAACTTATACAAAACGTTACACAAAGATATAAGGTGCAAATCCTTCATTGTAGTATGAATGTTACCCTATGGAACGAGAGCTATATTTGATGTATTTAAAGAAGTCGGGAACCAACCTATTTCTAACCACTCCCAACAATCCTTAAATATGTCTTCACTACAAATGGACCAGAAATGCTTGTAGAACCGCGGGTTAAAACCATCAGGGCCATGGCATTTATCGGTGTGCATCGAAAAGATTGCATCTTTAAACTATTCCTTTTAGAAAGGTGCAGTAAGTACAACGTTATTAGAGTGTCGAATGACATCCACCACAAGTGCTATATTGTTAAGCTTTCTTTGAAATAAATCCAAAAAATAGTTCTTTGCGAAAGTAATCATTCTAGGATTGATAGTAACCTTGACACCTTGATCATTTTCTATAAAAAAAAATGTAATTTCCTTTTTTCTAGCAATAGCAGAGCCATTAAAGAATTTTATATTTCAGTCTCCATCCTTATACCGGTGACTTTTTTCCCGTTGAAGCCAATATACATCGTCCTACATTGGTAACTTCGCCATTAGTTTGCGCAGGGACATCAGTTGAACCTGATACGCACCTATGTTATTAATACGAGAAAGGAAAAGTTGTTTGCGACAATCATCAATATTTTTCTTCAATTTGTTACAGTGCTCCCGACTCCAAGAATGAATATCTTATGCACATCTGCTAAGACGGTGAATGACTGTATGGTCATTATACAACAACCAGTTGTCTTTCAACATATCATCAAAACCCAGTTCGAGTTTTCAAGCATTTTCAAATCGAAAACTATGTTGGGCACGGGAAGGCCGAACAACAGGAGAACGATCAAGCATGATTATGCAATGGTCTGATGCTGGAGCAGCAAGATTTTAGAGTTTGGCACTAGGGAAGATATCAAACCAAGTGTTGTTATCTAGTGCTCTATATAGTCTTTCTTCGACTGCACAAGGGGTACCTAAACTCTTGAACCAAGTAAACGGATAACCCTCCAGCAGGACATTAGATAAGCCATAATCCATAGCAACTTGACGAAAACAATTAATCAACTAGTTAGAACGATTCGTCCTACCACGTTTCTCACTCACATCCATAATATTGTAGAAATCACCTAAGTTACACCAAGGGTGAGAGGACCGTTGAGACAATTCGGAGGAACTCCCAAGCAGCCCTTCTCCTACCCCATTAGGATAACCATAGTAACCTGAGAGTTGTCAACTACCTTTCTCATCATCTAGAATTTCAACAGTAATATGATTGTTCGAATAATCAATGATTTGACAATTAATAGAAGACCACCAATTAATCTCTGTATTTGCATGATTTGATATCGTAATAAAAATAGTCTTTTATTAAAAATAAATAAAATAATTCCAGCCTTGGAGTCCGGGGAATAATTTTTGTAACCTTCAAACAAACGCCCCCTTAAGAAATAAATTTTAGGGCAAAATACATTGACATCCCCCAAGGTCTTCTTAAATAACACAAACACCCTCTCTATTTTTATACTAAACACTAACCTCCCATATTTTGCTATGAAATTGTCAAATACCACCTCCCTTTTAATCTAACATTGTCTAATCTCGCAGTTAATTCTGCTTACTTTCATTCAAATTTGTTTAATATTTGTTAACACCCTTCAGGCCTTCACAATGCTGGAATATAACGTTGTACTTACTGCACCCTTCAGTCGATTTTAAAATTCATGTTGGAAGATGACGCAACAAAAATTTGCCAATTTTTTCAAATCTGGAATTTTGCTATATTCAGTCTATTTTGTTTCAAATCCCTCACTTTTGAAGTGTATTTTGTTTGTTTCTATGTACCTTTTGAAATTTGCATCAACCACGAAATAAGAGATAAGATAATTAGTTTGAAAATGATTTTGTTTTGTTT
>Ga0315913_1005877_pt1 | contig 14873 bp, 7 predicted proteins | sample MpolsnodulesMG_FD_207736 | JGI IMG/M metagenome (GOLD analysis project Ga0315913, IMG submission 207736) | Medicago polymorpha root nodule microbial communities from Los Angeles, California, United States - small nodules | ecosystem: Host-associated > Plants > Roots > Nodule | place: USA... | reverse complement strand
TTGGATTGAGTTTATTTTGAGCTTATGAAAAATAGCTTATGCAAATAATTAAGCTTTTATGTTAATTCATAAGTTGTTTTTCCATAAACTACCTTAACAAACTTATAAATAATACACTAATGCTTATTTATTTGCATATTTTGTTTTGTATAAGTTGTATAATAAGCCAATCCAAGCAGACCCTTTGTCTCTATTTTTCTTCATTAAGAAAACACTACACAATTACTTCACTTAAATCATATTTTACTTATATACATTTATTCTCTTAATTCCATAAAGTTTCTACTAACTTCACAAAAATACCCTCCACTTCTAAATTACTAAAATACTGTTTACTCCTCAGTTTCTAGTAAAAATCAACTAGCTCATCAATTCAACCACATTAAATAAACATATAAATAATAAATAACTAAAATAATAATAAACTAAAAATCGGGATGTTACATATGCTATCACTTGTTTACAAAACTCCAATTCTGTTGGAACATATGAATAGTAAATCTATACTATATATAAGCAAATAACTCATTTAAGCTCTTTGAGATGACTTTTTCTCTTTCCGTAAATGCCCTTAATTTTCAACACAAATAACACATGTAACAAATAGACAAAACAAATTTAAATATTAAAAAAAATGTAACAAACACGATACAAATTTAAATATTAAAAAAAAGTATAACAAACTAGATGAGTATATTTATACTTACTTTTTCATTATCTTAATTATACCTTGGGTTAATAGGTCTTTACCCCTTGTAATATAGGTCATTTCCAGTTTCCCCCCTGTAAATTTTTTTTCTTGATTTACCCCCAGTAAAAAAAACCAATTTTTTTTTTCAAGAAATTTTCGTTTTTGTTTGGCCTATTAGGGGTGGTAAATCAAAACAAATTTGTTTTTACAGGGGTAAATAAAAAAAAATTACAGGGAAAAAACCGGAAATGACCTATATTACAGAGGGTAAAGACCTATTAACCCTTATACCTTTAAACATCTTTTTCTATAATAAAAATTGTTGTTGGTGTCATTAAAAAAAAAAAATTTAATTTTTTTTTGTTATATTGTTGGTGCCATTGAAATAGATAATCATGATTAGTTTGGTTTGTTATAACTTGAAAGCAACAACCATTTATATTTTTAGTTTTAATCAAAATCAAAATTTCATAAAAAAAAAAACACCGTTCATAATTCATAATTTTCAAATGTTACCTCAATAAAAAGAATTGAACGCCGGGCACGTGAGTGCCCTTCTTTTCGCTATTAAACAATAATAGCATCATTAGTCATCATTCACAAGCATCCTCATAGTTCCTCATCATGTTATACATCATCATTTACACACCACATCACTGATACGTCCAATTCTTCATCCACTGAAGAAGAATCCAACATTCAACATATCACTGCTACATCCGATTTCACCTCCATCGGAGAAGAATTCAAGATTCAGGAAATCACTTTCTCCATAGAGCTTCTACTTTTGGATTCCGCTACTGTCCTAAAAGTCCAAATTTTGCAACTGCATATTTGCGATATTTTGATGGTAAATCAACTCCACCTCAATATCCTCCCCTCACACTACCACCATCAACACCAGCTTCCCCATCTTCTTCTCAATGCTAACAACCACCATCGCCGCCGGAGCCAAAGGAAGCAAGTTTCCTAAAAAATCTGGTTTTTTTTTTTAAAATAATTAAATTACTTTAAATTTACAGTTCTTAGCAATCATAACTGAGATCTTCAAATAATTTCTAAAGAGAATCATTGACTGATATTTAATAGTTATTATTATTTGGGAGAGTCAGGATCCGTTGACTCAGTTTGTTGATTTTATTTAATCAAAGGTTAATAATAGTACCACATTTTTATTTATTGTGTATCTTTTTTCAATCTCACAAGATAATTATTGTTTTTAATGATTACAAAACCCGAATTGGAAACATAATCCTCTCATAATTCCTCTTATTCTCTTGTCTGGAAAATCGAAATACTCCATAACTGAATAATTAAAATACTTTCAAGATATTATTGTTTAGAATGAATTGAAAATATTACTGTGTGTGTATTCTACCACTCAATAGCATACACTTATTGTTTTTGAAAATCTAAAATGAAGAACATCATCACACGATACTCTTATTTCTTTTAAAAAGATTGTTATCTTCTGCCACCATCCGTTAATACTGTTTCTTGTTTGCATCTCTTGAATTTGCACATATCTGAATGTAAAACAATGGATATATAATAATTAATTATTTTTATGGTGTTAGTAACATGAAAAACTTCCTCGGTGCATATACAAATTTAAGGAGTTATCCATGGATTTGGTGATTCTGATTCGGTGCATCAATGAATTGTTGTAAAATTAGAGTGGAAATTATCACATATAAGAATTTAAATAGAAATATCATAACAAATAAATATGACTAATAATAAAGTAAAATAAAGCACAAGGAACTTCTCGAATTTGGTTGGCGACAGCTCCATCAAATCTTCACAAATCAAGTTAGAGGAAACCTGCAAAACTAACACACATTGTTGCGTAACCTGAGGCATGACATAATCACTGTTCTTGAGGATTTTATCCGCCTCATTAGCGCATATCCTCCCAGGATACAACAGGTCTTCCTCGGTATGAATCATAGCCGAAGGTGTCAGAACAGCTCGAATGTATCTCAAAGATAACTGGAGATGTAACAACAAGAAACTCAATATTTGGATGAGAGAAAATAATTTTGCATAAAGAAAAACATGAAAATGAGAGAGTATGTATGTGTGGATATTTTTCTCTTTTGACAATTACTCTGTTGTAGTGAGTTGTGCGGGTCACTTTTATTTGGAGAAAAGAAGAAAGGATATATACATCAGAGTTGTGGTGAGTTCTCTGTAACAAGTGTGTTTTTTCTACTGTGAAAATAAAAGAACCGTAAGGTTTTGTATAGTGAGCAAGTTTGGTGGTTCCTTATAATTAGAAAGTAATTAACACATGGTCAAAGCAAAAACATAAATGTAACAGTTCAGAGAGAAAACTATAAATAAGGCTAATTTCAAGCACCAGTACCAACCCACATTTACAACTTTGACCACGTATATCAAAGTGTGGTCAAATTAATAGTTTAGTAAAATAAATCATATTTCTAATTAACTTTTGAAATAAAATAAAACTCTAGAATTACAACATGAATTCAATTGAAATTTTGTCTATCCTCGATGCATATACAAATTTCAGGAGTTTTGGTGATTCTGATTCGGTGGATCAAGAAAGTTGAAAATTTATGAAGACCATTTAATGAGAATTATGAGCCTTTGATCAACCTTAAATGAATGGTTGGGATTTGGTGTCAACGGATCTAACTCTATTTGGGAAATCCTAAAGCGCACAATAGATTTTTTTGGTTAATCTCTTTTATTTTTTATTTTTTGAAGCAAAATGACCCGTTAAAATATTGATCCATTTTTTCTACAAGAAATCACAAATTATGGATCTTGTGGTGTGGTGAATGGTACATCTCCAAATTAAGTGATACTATGAGTGTGTTTTGTCTTTTCCAGTAGAGTTTATATTATCTTAGTACTAAAATGCTTTGCAATTGTATCACTATGAATACAAATACTTGTAGGCTACTATGTGAAGTATTTGGCGTTTTGAATTGTTTGTTTTTACAAAGCAAATTGTATGTTGTACATTGTCGTTCGAGTCGTGCGAGAAAGAGTATCGCGCAATCTAGAACCACTCAAATACTATATATACTTTAAAGTGTGCAAACAAATTCAATGTACGAGACGAACACTTATCATGTGTGGACTAAAAAAAATTTCCTCTAATTTATAGAGGCATATTAGTAATCCCTCCCTTTGATAAATGTGTTTATTTTACCATAGTCTAGTTCACTAATAATGCAAGATTAGGACATGAAAACTTATCAATGTTACTTCTCTTTTATATGAACCAATTTGATAGAGAAAATTAGAAAGGTTGTTGGTTGTAATAATTTCACAAGGAATACAAATACTTGTTTGTAGCTTCATTCGGTATAAATACATATAATTTCACAAGCATCCACCTTGTTCTATAAGCAATCCACCTTGTTCTATCATTGGATTGTGGTACTGTGTTTGTGTTTTTGGTGGAAGAGAGATACTTGATTGTGAGATATGTGTTGTGTTGTGATGGGAATGGGAATATATTGAATAAAAATGTTAGGTTTAGAAATTTTAGTTGGAATGTTAGATAGTGTTGATTATTTGTTCTTGAATAGTACTATATGATAACAATTACCTAGTACGTATCTATACCTATCTATATATCTTTATAAAAAAAAACTTGAATTAATCATATGCAAGTATTATGTCTATGTGACACTTCTAAAAGAGCTTATTCTCACTCTCTCTTATTCTCCACTCTCTCTTATTCTAAAATTCATTATTTCTACTATATCAATTTAATGTGTGATGTTAATGATAAAAAAACAAAAATGTTCACTAATATTGAAGAAAAAAAAATTGATGAAGAAAAAAAGTAAATTTCCCATTGGAAGAATCAAAATAAGTAATTGTCATTTCCTCATGTATGTGTCTTAATTCTCCACTTAAGTTGAACATAAATCAACATTTACAACCCAAAAATGTTATAATATAGTTTTTTTTACTAAAATAATATGCACAATTTCTCTCATAAAATACATTGCCATTGCCATTTTTTTAGGGAGCCATATCTTTATTCCTGAATGATCATTGAAGCTCAACAACCATAATTCAGTACCTGCGATTAAACCCACAAAATGACATTAATATGGTATTGTACAATATGGAAGCAAAAAACGTTTTGAGAAATAAATAAATTCTTAGAAAATATCATGTATGAGTTTGCAAAATCCCATGCACTTCTCCATATTTTACAACTACAAATAGAGCAAGAAACTACAATATACTATAATCTTACAAACTTCAATGATAGTAATGAATACATTAATTTATTTTGATTCCTCCAACAAAGTTAAGTAAAAAATTACTCATATTTAGAAGACAAAATATAAACAAAACTTATTTATTTGGCTATAAATAGGGCTATTATTCTTAAAATATTATTCATTCATTATATCCTAACTCCAAGTCCAACCTTATTTTAGTCACAAAAAGAAATGACCAACATTATTGATTATTGTCATCATATCATCAATGTAGGTTTTTCCTCAACTCTAAGGCCAAAGTTTTCTTGTAGGAAAATTTCATGGTCCCGAGCAAAAGAATTAAAAACATACTAGTATTTTTCAACATGAGATAAATAACAGTTATTTTATCATATACTCCATATATTCAAAAAAGAAAACATATACTCCATGTATAATACACTTTTTTTTGGGTGAATTCCTTATATTATACACATACTTAAATTTGTATCCATCTTAATTGTAAATATATGTGTGAAATAGTGGATTTGTGCCATTTCCATCCATAGTCAGATTCTTTTTGTTTTTCTTGGTTACTACTAATTTACATTTGCTTCTATATGATTGATACACAATGACACACATCTTTTAGTGCAATAGTTTTGTCCTTGGCCAAAGTTTCAATCGATATGGTAAGAAGGAAAATGACATATGCCGAAGTAAAAGCAAATGCTTAGTACAAAGTTATTAATTAATCACCAAAGAGAGAATCAAAATTGACCCAAATATATGGTCCAACCTATCTAGCTGTACTATATTTGTATTTCAGAGAAATATATTGACCTCTCACCCAAAACTATTAGAGCATCCCACTCCAACTACTGTTATTGGTGTTTTTAAGTGAATTCTTTTCATATTAATTAATCACTTGTTTTTATTTCAATTTAAACACTTAATAGACTACTAAATCTTGATTTTAAGTGAATATAAATTATATGAGTAGTGTTAACGACGCTCTCTTTTCAACACTCTCTTCAACACTCATTTTCTAATTGGCTTAAACCATGGTGGGTTTTACACTTTGGAAATGAGTTCCACTTAAAGTTGTGGGTCATACATTGGTTTTATCGAATAAGAGAGTGAGTGTTAAAGAGAGTGTTAACAAGAGAGTGTCCATAGCATTTCTCAAATTATATTCACTAGAATTTTAAGTAATACTTTTAAGAATAACCCATTATTATCTATCAATTTGTATAAGGTGTTACTTTTTGCACCCTATAAGTTTGTCGAGCATCCTATTCGTAAAATCCAAAATGTTTAACTGTTTTGTAGGGTTTTATGGTTTTTTTTGCCGTTTGGATTCTATAATCCGAACTACATAAGGTGCGCGAGAAAATAATTGCAGTGGGAAAAGATGTTGCCTTTATGTTACGAATCAATGTGGTGTAGGCCAAAATGAACATCAAATATGGTGTTTAGGTTCCCAACGGTCATTACATCATACTGGTAGATTTGAATCTACCAACTAACTACAATTGTATCCAACAGGGGTGTGTAATTACTGGTCAACCTGAATTTACCCGATCAACTCGATACAAGTTTACACATTTGGTTCGGGTTAAAATGGTGGTTGTTGTTCTTCACCCGGAGATTGGCTCGGATTGAGGGTTTGGATCTAAACCGATGTCCACCCATACTGGTAGTATACAACATGCCTAGAGTTGACAACAAAGTGTTGAAACTATTTAGATTCCTCCAACAAAGTTCTGATTTAAATATAAACAATAAGTTATCCTGGTTGAGCAAATAATACAAACAAAATTTAACTTTTGTATTCAACTTATGTATTTTCGGATTGATATAATAATCCATTTTCTTGTCTTAAAAGAGTTTAAAAACCTTAGTTTATCAATGTTTAAAATTCTCTATGGATTGAGTACCTTTTTGTTGATAATTAAAATTTTATTAATAAATATACGAACTCAGCATCAAATTGAGCAAACTCTATACCCACCTATGAAGGGTTGCAGAGAACCCAAAAAATCATTTACTTGCAAGTTCAACAAAACACCGCACAAAAGTTTTGATACACCAAGAGTGCCGGTGGACTAAAGGCTACACTTAGCCAACAAGACAAACAACAATTAAAGCAAAGACACCCTAAGACAACAAGATGCTCGGTCTGGTCTATTTTTTAAAAAGCAAAACTCTTAGGGTCTAACACTATAAAAGACTAATACAAAAGACTGATGATAATCTCATCTTTGATAAGTATGAGGTACTCAACTTTCTTGAAATAATCCAACTCTTAAATTCATTATTCACTTAAAAAAAATAAGATTGTCTTTAAACAAAGTATTAGATTAACATTACTACAAAAAGTTATAATTACAAGCATCTTAATTGGCTCCTTAATTTAAAAATTACATTGTTATTTCCAGGTTTACGAAAATATATTTCAATATTTATCCCAAACATACAATGCAAAGGAAATTTTTTTTTGGTTTTGTGTGAAAGTTAATTATAGATCTAGTTGGGTATGCAACGGACACCAACTACTACATATTTCTTTGGCCTCAATGATAACAATTTACTTAAATATAATCAACACCTCACTTATTTTACAAAGTAGGTAGGAACTGTTTCTACAAAAATCTACTCATCCTACACAAACCTTCATACTCTACCACCACACATGGTCATTGGAACATTAAAACCACTCTCCCACTTTTGTTCCTCACATGTTTTACTACATAATATTATTACATGCAAATACACTCATAATAATTTTCTTTTCTTCAAAAAGACCATTCACCAAACAAACAAACAAGGTTTTAAATCACGCTAACGTCCGTGGTCACTTCACGATCCTTGATACCATAGAGAATTAAGATCAAATGCTAAGACATAAAAAACATTGATGTCGTAGCTTAGATTGTTGTGGACCCTTTATTAAATATTCACAGTCACATCATGATCGTTGATATCAAAGAGAATTGAGATCAAACGTTGAGACATCAAAAACATTGTTCTCATAGCCTGGATCGTCTCAGACCCTTACTTAGAACCCTGCAACCAAATATCCTTATTTTGGCGAATTCTGATCAGTGCCGCTCGAGGACGGTTGTGTGGTAGAATCTTCCAAACTACTATCATCAGTGTTCACAAACTTCAAGTAATTTTCAATCTCTTTAGAGTCCTGGCTTCCATATCTAAACCCTAACCACTTTTTATGTGACTTTCTTTTTCTATCACTTATGGCAATACCAATGTCATTAGGGAAGAGGTCTCTGAAGACAAATGCATGCAATATTGTTGATACAAGAAGTGCCATAACTGTGAATGTTGAGATTAGAGCCAATGCAACACACAATGATTTAGTGACAATATTTGGTACTTGATTTGAGTATCTTATTGTTGCAATTGCTGCACCTGTCATTGGAAAAGTATAGGCCCACCATGCAAGAGAAAATCTGTAAAAATAACATCAAAAAATTAATTTATGAAAGAAAATTCAATAGTATAGAGAAATTAATTAAACAATATAAGAGATGAGAGATAAGGGTGATTTAATGTAACTTACTTAAATCCTCTGAAGAAATTGATCCTGACAGCCTGTAGAAGCATATAAAACCAGTGAGTAAATTTCATAAATAATGAAAATTGTTAGATTGTACTATACTGATGTTTTATTCAAAGATAATCAATTATGCATATTTTTTGGTGGGGCGCGCCAGGTCAATGCAATAGTTCATCGCAAAGGAGACACTTGAGAGATCCAATAGCAAGCTATTGTGGTGGACTCTTTTCCTCAAAAAATAAATTTAATATCGGGTGGACAATTGGCTCATATATCAGATATTAAACTAATAATTAATTATGATTATTTCAAATAAAAGTGTGACAATAAAACTTACCAATGAGAAATAAAGGAACAATGCAATGAAATAAGCAATCCTTGATCCATAATCAAATGAACCTTGAATCTTAGCCCAAGCCATTGAAGCAACACTTGGTGCTGCAACAAACAGAAAGAACACTGGATGTAGCTCTTTAGGTAGGGTTGCATTAGTTGGAAGTCTTTGATAAAGTGTCACAAATAACACAGTGTAATGAGCAAGTCCAACAGCAAAGAAGAAAATAGGTCCTTCTACTAGTCCCATCGATGCCCCAAGTAACGCTCCAACGAAGTTTCCAACAACTGATAAATGATTCGAAGGGTTTGCCACCTTCGAAAGCCGCCTTTGTCCACCGGACATCCATTGTCCGTAAATCTTTAGCTCGAGAAATAATATCGGTGCCATAAGAATGTACCATAGAGATTGATGTAGGTTTTTGGTAACGGATGGAGGAACTCCGAGTGCTAAAAACAAGAGAGCTATCCATGGTGCGAAGAAGAAGTTAACACGGATCGGATGGTAGTATTCCCGACGAACTGCTTCGAAGTAGAAAAGGAGTTTGAGAATATAGACTGCGAAAATGGTAGCTATAAGTACCGCGGAGATGGACCATAAGATTAGGTTTATTTCAGGAGTTATATGAAGGAATTCAGTGGTAGGTGATGTGGAAAGTGTTTTCCAAAGAATTGCTTGGCTGCTAACTCCGAGGCATATACCGAACGATGAAACGGGGAACCGGAGAAGAAACGGCCATTGTTTGTCCTGAGGTAGCATTATCTCTTCTGATGACTGTTGTAAGAGGAAAAACAAAATATGTTATGATCTTCAATGAGTAAAAGCAGAAAATCTTCAATGTTAGTTAGTAGAAGAATGTAACCAAATCACTTACCTTAAGAGTTTCTAATTCTGGACCTTCCAATGCATCAAAATACCTATCAACAGGTAAAGCCCTATCAAAGCTTCTTGTAGTATTGTTACCATCTTGTGCATTGCTAATCGGTTCTTTACCACGTAGTATCGATAATTGTCTCTCGAGTCCACCAGACCATGTTTTGAACGAGTCAAATCTCTTATCTCTAAACATCTTGATACCGGGTTGATTATGCTTATGATTAGCCTTTTGAGTTTGAGAACCATCTTGTTGGTAAACAAATCCTTTTGGCATTGGTTGAGACTTAAATTTTGGTTGTCTTGGAGGCTCAGACATTGCAATTCCTGATGGAAAATCATCTTTGATAATAACATTTTCTCCACTAAAGGAAACATTCTTGTTATTGTTGTTTAGTGATTGAAGTTGAGTTTCTTTATAACAAAGTGGCATGCTAACAGACATTGAAGGCTTTCTTTGATGATTGTATGTTTCTTCACTTTCCTATTGAAAAAACATGAAGAAAAAAAAAGTTAGATTTTAGATAAAGACCTTGTTTGGATAAAGACCTTAATTAAGTGCTTACATACAAGTGCTTATATATGAGATAATTCTATAAAAAAGATAAAATAAAGTTAATTTTTGTTCATATACACTATAAGTTGGTTTCATAAGCTATTTTGAAGAGGCTACTGAAATAAGAAGAAATTAATTTATGAACATGTCATAAGTTGTTTGTATATATTGCGTCAAACAGTCTCACAAGTACTTATGTCAGGAAATAAGTGAAAATAAGCCAATTGAAACATACCATATTTCTATAACAAAATATAAAATCAAGTCAAACAATTTTTTTTTATGCAATATATAAGCTGTTTTCATAAGCTATCCTCAAGCATTTATGGACATGTCATAAGTTGTTTCCGTAAGTAATACAATCAATCTCTAAATCATGAACATAAAGAGGAGTTCTAAAATGATATAGGAACTTTAAATTTTACCATAAGCAATAAAAATGACTTAAAAAGAGTCTTACTTTGGAAATTGGGCTGGGAAATTGAGAATCAAATGCATCAAAATCTTCAAGTTCATTTGATGATATATACTTTATTAGTGATGGAGTTTCTGGAGGAGAAGCTTGTTCTGTGATTTCAAGAGTTATGTGATTTTCCATGCTGCTAAACCTGAAAAATATAGAAACAAAAAGTTGGGTTACAATAGAATCAATTCAAAGAATCATATAGTACAAACAAAAACTAACCACTAAAATTTTCTTAAAAGTACCAAAATTTTCATTCTAATCTTGTACACACAGAATTGTTAAATAAACTTGGATCTTATCCTAAAAGCTAGCTCAAAGGATGTGGGTACTCAGACATATATATACATTCAACATTCCAGAAACCTGAGCAATGTGACACAAATAACAAACTATAAACAGCTTAAAAACCAACTTCAACAAGAATCACATTCATCAACTTTCTTCAAAATATTCTTTTTTCTTTTGATAGAAACAAACAATGTCCTGTGTTTAGCATGCACTTCCTTTCTAAGAAAATCTAAACTAAAGGGCATAAATTATGAATCATAATTAACATTTCATTAGTCAAAATCATAATTAACATTTCATTAAAGGTTTATGTTAGCTATAGCTTACTAAAACAAGAAAGTACTCACATAGGTAGCTCGATTGATGTGCAGACCGTCGACACGAAACGATTTTAAAATAGAGGAAAACTAATCAAAATCAAAACAACAAACTGGAAAAGTTTCTTCCTCTTACTCTCCCCAGAAGGAGGAAAAATGACTTCAAAAAATGTGAAATTTCAGTTCTTAAAATCAACTCCAGGAAAATTTATAATATTTATTAATTTGGTTATAGTCATAAATGCAATAAACCATAGCTAGCTATCAATATATCACATGAATATATGAAGGGCCCATCATCATTAATTAAGAAATGAAAATCAAATCAATCATATCAACCTTTGAATTAAAGAAATCAACAAAGCAACATTTTATTATATATACAAAACCTATTTGCCGACTTCATCATTGGATTAACATAACTATATGCATATTTAAATGTGAAGAAAATTAACAAAAACAAAAACAAAATAAAAAGGAAAAGAAAACAAACCTCGATTTTTATTTTTATTTTTACTTCCAGAGGAGACCGGTTGTAGAACTCAGGTCTCTCTCTGGATGCAGCTGATGTTGGTATGATAATCAAAAAGGAAAATTTAAATGTGAAATTAAGGTTTTGAAGAGAAAAATGAGAATGAAAACGTGTCAAGGTTTTGGAGTCATAAAAATAGTGAAACGACTATTTATAGTGTAAGCTGCATGTGGTAGGCTGGCCAGGTGTACATTTCATTGAATAAACCAATTTTAGTTAATAATCATGCTATGCTGGCTGCTAATTTTTTATTCACTAATTGAAACATAATAATAATAATAATAATATTAATAATAATAATAATAATAATCATGCCACATTTATATTTTGACAGTAAAAATTTGGTTGTCAACTTGTATTTATATAATTGGTAAATTTATATTTATTTGTGTTTTTTTAAGGAACATTTTTCCCTTGTCCTAAAAAGCAAGCTTCCTTTTGAAAACGTGTTTATTTTAATTAAAAAATTTATCAAAAATGAGAAAAACAAAATAATTAAATGAGAATAAAGAAAACAACGTGTTGGATCAAACGGAATAAGTTAGTCTTCCACAAGATGACAAACCAAATTTAACATCGTGATTAATAGATGTACAAATTTAGTGTCTGACAATGTATCGAATAAAATTATCTTCATTTGAAATAGATCTTAACCCTCCAATTCTAGAAGGAACTTTGATAATAGTAATTCGGCTTGTAAATAAAGTTGTTTAAGGATTGTAAATGAAAAAAATAAAATTCTATTTTTATTTTGCATAATTTTTTTTACTTCAAAAAAATAATTAGGTCAATAGGACCAAAAAAAATGTTAGGTCAGTTTTGTATTCTAACAATAAAATATTTATGTCACTTGTATTTATATAATTAGTGAAATATATTATTTGTGTTTTTAAGGAATGTTTTTCCACTGTCTTTAAAAGCAAGCTTCCTTTTGAGAACGTGGTCATTTTAATTAAAAAGTTTATCAAAAATGAAGAAAAAAAACAAAAGAGTACAGGTCATTGCAAATATTGAGTCCAAAGAGACAAAGCATAATAAGATATTGAGGTGACAGATAAGAAGCTGTTAACTTCAAAATGACTTTACAATATTATTCAATGGCTTAAGTATTTTTCTGACTGCACAGTTGTGTTTGACAAAATATAAAAAATAAAATAAATGTATTTTTCAGTAGGTAGTACTAATCTAAATTAACATATGGAGTAACCTAATAATTTTTGCCTAAATTTTTTAATGTCCATTAAATTTGGCACCCATAAATCTGATAAGGGATTCTATGAATGAAATTAAAAAGATTGAGGAAAAATTATAAATAGTACTATTCCAATTTTTTTATGGTTACGTGTTACTGATGTAAATTGACATAAAGGAATAACCTAATAACTTACCTAATAACTTTGCCAAAATTATTTTATACCCATCATAAAATTTAGCCTCTGTAATTCTGAAACGGGAGTATATGTCTATGAATGAAAAAGATTGAGGAAAAACTGTAAATAGTACTCCCTCCGTTCCTTTTTAAGTGTTGTTTAAGAGTGAATTTTTCGTTCCTATTTAATTGTCGTTTTGATATTTTAAGGGTACGATTTGTCAATTATACCCTTTATCAATTACTCGTATTTTTTTCTTTGTTTGGATACTCTTATCTTTTTCAATAAAACTAATTAATGTTATATATTTGAAAAACTAAATTTTGTTTTTTTAAACAAAGTTTGTTTGTTTATTTTTAAACAAAATTTGTTTCTTGTTATCTTCAGATTTAAAAATAAAATTGTTACCTATAATAATGGTTCTATGAAGAGTTAAAATTCTATAAATAAGATGAATAATTGTTGAAAATTTCAAGTGCAAAATAAAAGAACAGATTTGAGAGAAAAAATAAAGAATTAATTGGAGAAAAAGATAGTAATTACGATCTTAAAAAAAATATTTGTTATGAGAGAATTAACATATTAAATTTATTGGAAAGATAAAATGTTTGCCAAAATATAGGAATATATTGATAGATTAAATTGAGGGTGTAATAGGAAAAAAATGTGCAAAAATACACTTTGTTATTTTCATGTTAATTTTCTAAAAGGATGCTTAAAAGAGAAGAAGGGAGTAGTACTAATCTAAGTTGACATAAAGGAGCTAATAACCTAATATTTTTTCCCTAAATTTTTAATGTCCTTAAAATCTGGTACCCATAAATATGAAAGAGAGTCTATGAATGAAGAATATTGAGGAAACCACATAAATAGGAAAACGAAAAATGGAAACAAATGAGAAAGTAAAAAGTATTACAAGACAAAAGAAGTAAGTGATAAATATTCTCACCCCATAGCCACTGCCACTCCCCCCAAACCAAAATAGGCGGAGGAAATTGAAATTTCAAAGATCTAATTTCTTTTTAAAACCTAGCATAATTGGATATCTGTCATGTGTTCCGAGTTCAAACACGGTTCGGAGTTCGAGTCCAGGATCTTCCATGTTATATATGCGTTTTTAAAGAAAAAATTTCCAAAAGAACAGTCCTAAACAATTTGTGATGTTGAAGTGTCTAGATTTAATGTGACACACTAAGATTTAAAGCTTGTCTAAAAGAGTCGTCTACTTGTTTAGTACATGATAGTGTTGTCTCAAATAAGATCATCATCATTAAAAATTTATTGAAATGAAAATATAAAGTGTTTTGAATACATATTTCTTTATGGTACTTAGGTTCATTCAAATTGAAGGTCTATGAGTAGGATTGAACGGGTGCTCATCTTGGAAGAATGGAATGGGTAATTTGGGGAAACTTCTCTTTGGGTACTCCCAAGGGATGCATCAGATCATTTCCCGTTGATTCTTAAAGAAGGGGGAGGGGATTGGGGGCCAAAATCGCTCCGCTTTAATAATTATTGGCTTCAACATAGGAGTTTTAAAGTGGTGGTAGAGGAGGCTTGGAGTGGGCAAAAATTGAATGGTTGGATGGGTTTTGTTCTAAAGAAGAAACTTAAGGGCCTAAAAGGTAGAATTAAGGAGCGGTATAAGATGGAGTATGGGGGTTTGGAGG
>Ga0315913_1005871_pt1 | contig 14881 bp, 7 predicted proteins | sample MpolsnodulesMG_FD_207736 | JGI IMG/M metagenome (GOLD analysis project Ga0315913, IMG submission 207736) | Medicago polymorpha root nodule microbial communities from Los Angeles, California, United States - small nodules | ecosystem: Host-associated > Plants > Roots > Nodule | place: USA... | reverse complement strand
AGAACAAATTTTAGGAACAAGATTCAGCTATGGGTTGATTCGGAGAAATCATTTGATGCGTACAGAAGGAATATAAAATTGAGTGAAAAATGGTCTGGAGAAGGAATGAGTCGATTTTGAACTCACATAAAGGAAGAAGAAATGAGACAATGAACTTATAAAAACAAATCCTGCACATACATACGGTACATATCTGGTAGATACATACAGAACTCTTGAATTAAGGGCAAATTAGAAAATTCAGGGGGCATAAAAGATTTTTGGGGGGCTTATAAAGAAACACCCAAACACACATGGAAATGACCAAAAAACTCAATGGTAGTTAACTACCGCGAATTTTCTGTTTATAAGCCAGCGGTAGTTAACTACCACCGAGTTTTTTTTTGGTTCCATGTGTTTCTAAGAAACAATGGATGTCAAAACAACAATTCTCTTTATCATTCCCTTATCCCCAAGCTTGACTATTTGGGCCCAATTTTATCTACCACCCATGTTTCTAAAAAACAAGATGGTTGCTCAATAAGCCCCTCAAAATTGCTCACATTTCTGGAAAAAAAGCCGACCGGTAGTTACATTCCAATCGGGAGCGAAATTGAGAGGCCTATTGAGCAACCATAACAAAAAAACAACGCATAATTTTTGAATTATACTAGTGGACCGGAGAAAAAAATTGCGTTTTCTTGTTTAGAAGGGTATTTCTGGAATCTGGACAGCAAAAAACTGTTATTTTGGACCATCACATACAACGGCTGTTTATATGTCATTCCCAGTGATAGAAATAGTTAGAAGATGTAAAGCTAATTTGAGCTTTTCAATTGTTTTTACTTTAAAATTTCCAAGTAACTGGTTTGAAGTAGCTGTAGCAGTTGGAGTGGACTATACACTAGTAATCGGGGTAAAGATTGTTCATTCTTTTGTGACATTCTTACACAAGTGAAGTCCCTTCTCTTGAAAAAAATAAATAGAAACACACTTTGAAACACATTTCAATAAGTTTATTTGGTTAACTATTGAAAAAATGGAATATACATTTGAGCCTAAATGTACGTTTGTGACTGCAAAGTGCAAACCAAACATACCCTTAACCTATCACATCATTCTTTGAAGTGCTGTGAGAAAAAAGTAAAAATGCACAAGTAAAGAAAGAATATCCAATGCTTTTTTTTCTCATCCTAAATCGAAATAAATGAATTGGTGTTAATGAAACAGGTTTGTATCAAAATAGTCATATTGAACATGAAAAGATAAGTTACATATCATAGTGATAAGAAATTCATATACACACGTATAACTTGTAACTTTTTTGAGCAAACAGTCATTTTCATTTCAGAATGTGTAAAGAGTAGCCACAATAGTTATTCAATGTATCAAAATTCTAAAATAATCCATGATTATGTACTATGTTAGTCGAAATAGGAGGTTTAAAACTTTTGCTAATATTGTCATACCAATCCCTCAACATGTTTACTTATTGTCATATCACTCCTTATGAAAAAAGAGTTAGTTTCCACATTGAAAGATTATTTCCACGTCATAGCCTATTTTGATTAACATATCAGAGACTATTTTGAAATTTAAATACATTTAGGGACTATTATGGTTATTCGTTACATATTCAGATATGAAAATGATTATTTGCTATTTTTTTTTTATTACCATGCAGAGTCATGCATTTTGAATATGCAAAATTTATTTTTCAAGTATATAATGTTATTTACTAACTTAAAAGTGTTTAACAGAAAGAAAATGGCTGTTTGTAATTTCAGAATTTTGTTTTAAATTTGTCAAGTTTTAGAGACTAACCAACTTTTTCAAAGACTAATTTGGCGATTTCCTATAAAAGACACCATGCTGGTTTCTTGTTGTAGACTTGTAGCAGATATATGATAGCAACCTGTGAGTGAGTCCAATGGGGACAAAAGCATTGGCTTTTTCCTGTTTTTAACTGAAAGAAATCCGTAGCATTTCAATTTTCAACCATCCCACCAATTGTACATCGAATTTCCAAGGTCATTCCAACCTGTTTTGCACTTCTTTGGTCTCTTTCATTGTCCTATGAATGTGAATAGTTTGGTTTGGATAGGCTTTAATAAATTAGGATTTAAAGGACTAAGCTATTTATTTATTTTTTCCACAATTTCCACATAGTACTACTTATGGCTTCTTTTTCCTTGTGTTAAAAGAAAATCTAGTATGTCTTCGCTGCAGGCCTGAAATTAATCTAGACTAGGTTGTCGTTTTGCCTATATCAAAACTAAAGTAGAAATGTGTTGGATCTTTGAATAGATTTATACCATAATTGTCACGCGGTAGAAGAATACTCCCATTTTTTTCAAAAGAAATGAAGAGTTCCCATAGATGTTACCAAGATTTTGTGTTTATCTTACTCCTGTGTATCCTTTCAATTTAGAAAACGACTTGATCGATGTTGATTTAACAAAAATAAGAAAACCCGACATTACTTAGATTTTGAGGTAATAGTATTCAATTACCTTATTTTTTGACTAACCAACACCAAGTGTGTCATCGTCTCAACCGCGAGGATATATAGTGCTATAAACTTCTATTTACAAGAAACAACAACGATTATTTTTATAGTTTCAAAAGATTTTCAAATATTGGTCCAGTGTAAGCCATATAAGATCATTTTCCATCATAATAGTCATCTAAGATAGTAGAGACTTTGTCTAACGTGCATAAGTAAAATAATCTTGCACAACGGATAAGTTTGTTTCACATGATTACATGTCTTTTTATATTTAATTTGACCTAATGGTAAAATTTACTGATCCGATGATGAAAACTATTTCTACACGATGCAAGATCCAATGATGAAAACTATTTCTACACGATACAAGACTTATATCAGTTGTACACTATAGACCCCAATCAATATTAGATAGTAGTGTGATATTTAGTTGGATATTTGGAAGTAAGATGAGATGAGGGTAAAAAGGAAAAGAGAATACTGAATGTTGTGGTCAGCAAAGTAGTCATAAAAGAGATTCTCATCCAAGAGTACGACATGTAACATTAATGCTAGAGAGAGAGAGAGAATGGAAATGGACTGGGCGTGGGGTAAAGTCAAGTAATGGGGCTAAGAGGTACAGAGGAAAATGGCATTCCATTGGGTTGAATGAAAGCTTTACTTAAATACTCAGAAAGAGAAAGTGCACAAAACAACTTTTTCTTCCCATGCATACACTGTAATATTAACAGGTTTGGATGGTAATCAGATTAGTTGCTATCCAATTTCACTTTTTTCTGTTGACTCTGTATGCTTGTTTGGGCAATTCTATTAATTTCCTATTTCTTTTCATTTCATTTTCCCATGGGATATTAGCAGGGTTCGTTTTCTCTATCAAGTTAACTTGACAATTTTTCTGTCTTCTGTTCACATTATTAATGTGGAACTTTTTACACTTGTGACTAACCAGTTCATACATCATTCATGTTTATGTAGTCATGTACTAATCAATTTCATACTAGAAATGGTTTATCTGACAAATTAAGTAATTTTTACAAATTTAGGTTGTGTGGTGTGAACACACCAATCACAATTTTGTGACAGCATAAAGTCAAGTACATTGGTGGTCATTCGATTATGATCATACGATCTAAATTTCAAGTATGTACTTAATCAAATGATCAACGATACAGTTGTCTGCGTAAAAACACAACAATGTGACTACACACAATTTAAATTAATATGTAAATAATAGTGATACTATTGCGTCCCACATTATTATAGCCTAATAGTTGATTGTAAGGACGTTTTATGTAGGTGTCTGAGATCGATTTCAGATTTCCACACTTCTCATTCCATTTGTGAGTGTGGCCACTAGATCACTCATCTATAAAAAATATCATGATTAAATTACATTTTTGGTCCTTTAAATTATTTTTGGGGTTTGCCATAGTTTTTTAAGTTTTTTTTGTTTGTTTGATTCATTAAGTTACAAACGTTACACACTTTAGACTCTTAATTTTTTTTTTATTGCACTTTGGTCTCTTAAGATATAAATGTTAGACATTTTAGTTCCTTACATTACAAACATTAGGCACCCCAAACCCTTAAGTTACAAATATCAGTCATTGACACGAACATTTGTATTTTAAGGGACAAAACTTACCGAACTTTTGTCATTAAAAGAACAAAGTAAGTAATATTTCTTACTTAATGAACCAAAAAATACTGGAAGGATTAAAATGTCCAAGGTTTTTGGTTTTCTAAAATGTCCCAGGTTTACACTTAAAGGTTTGAAATGAAACAAAAAAACTTATAAGAGGCCAAAAAGTAAATGATACAATTTTTTTTTTCTGAAAGAAAGTAAATGATACAATTTTCATCGCATAAAAATTAATTATATATTTACCATTTATTTGACTTTATGTAGTATTCTCATATAAATTTTGAAATTTATGTAATATTTCTCACATAAATTTGGAAAAAGGCTTGTTATGAGAACCTCGCAAGCAATTTGTAGAAGTTAAAAATAAGTTGAGCACAGAGATAAAAATTACAGCAGTTTGGATTTTGTTAATTTTGCAAAACATTGAGAATAAAATTTGTACAATTAGAGCTTCTCATCACATTGTCAAATTCCTCCCAGTGGCTGTCATTAAAAGCTGAAAATGTCTTGTACCAATGGAGCCATGTTTTGTTGCAAAATTGTCCAGCAGATAGTGACAGGAATATAACATCCCCATCACACTGCAACCATAAGAAAACAATTCCAACAAATAACCGGCCAGACGGCCAATCCAATATCAAAGAAGCATATGTTATAAAGAATATTCTGTTTTTCCTTCTAATGTGACAAAAAACACACAAATTAATAATGAACAACATTAGTATAAGATAGTTAATTTGATGTTTTTAGATTAGTATTCATCCATGTATAATTATTATAAGTATTCAACTAGAGAAATCAAACACAAGAAGAACAATGAGTGAACAAAAAATTGTTCTAGTGACCGGGTGTGCCAAAGGTGGCATTGGCTATGAATATTGCAAAGCATTTGCGGAGAAAAATTGCCTCGTCATAGCCTCTGATATCGCAACGCGGATGCAAGACATGTCAGAATTGGAGTCAGATGACAACATAGAGACTCTTGAACTGGACGTGTCATCTCAACAAAGCACTACTTCAATCGTGGACACTATCATAGCAAAACACGGACGTATTGATATTCTAGTTAATAATGCCGGAATAGGTAGTACGGGTCCATTAGCCGAATTACCACTGGACACTATTAGAAAAACATGGGAAATTAACACCTTGGGACAACTAAGAATGGTGCAACAAGTTGTGCCTCACATGGCTCTGAAAAAAAGTGGAACCATAGTTAATATTGGAAGTGTAGTTGGCAATATTTCAACACCATGGGCAGGGTCATATTGTGCTAGTAAAAGTGCTATTCATGCAATGTCAAATAGTTTGCGGTTAGAATTGAAGCCATTTGGGATCAATGTTGTTTTGGTTATGCCTGGATCCATTAGATCAAATTTAGGGAAAGCTAATTTGGAGAAATTAAGTGATTATGATTGGAAGCTTTATAAGGATTTTAAGGAAGCTATATCGGAGAGAGCAAGAGCTTCTCAAGGTGGAAAAGCAACGGATGGTAGAGTTTTTGCTAGACATGTTGTTAATAAAATTTTGGCAACTAAACCACCTAAGCAAATTGTTTTTGGTCACTTGACTGGCTTGTTTGCCTTGCTTTCTTGGTCTCCTCTTTGGGTTAGAGACAAGTTTTTCTCATCACGTTTTGGGCTTAATAGAAAGGTTTGATATTTGAGGATTTGTATGATCATTTTCTTTATGATCAAAATCCATGTTTATTCACTGTTTACTGTTTTAGTCAATGAAATAATTTATATACTGTTTTGTAATATGTGACTTGACAATATCTTGTTGCTATAGCTACTTATTGTGTTATTATAAGAAATGGGTTAAAATAGCATGATGCTGATGGTATAGTGAAATTTTTATAATCCTACCAATGTAGATTACATATGATCTTATGAATATGTTGGAATTTAAATCGACACTCATAGTTATTAATATTGGGAAGGTGATGATTGTTCAATTGCCTTAGCTTAAGATTTATTTAGATGTTTGTAAAAAAAAGAAGCAAAGGTTTTTTTTTTTGTCAGGTAGCCTAGTGACTAGAATTCACCTTATAAGGTGAATAAGTGGGGTGTCCGGGGTTCGAACCCCGGCCCCTGCATATAATAATGCATTGTCCTACCAACTGAGTTATGTTCACGGGACAAAGAAGCAAAGATTTATTTAGACATTTTCCGATCTTTAAAACTTTGAACTTTATAAGGTAAGACCTCTTTTGGTCCCGAAAAGAAAAAGGAAAAACTATTAAGACTTATGAACTGTATTTAGGCCATATTTCTAGTTAAAGTGAAACATACATTTTTCCTTATATAAAACTTAATAGGTTGCGAATAAGAAATTGTGTTATACTCTTTGGTTCTCAGGGAAAGGAATCCAGATAATCTGGAGTTCAGCCGAGAGGTAAGTAAAGTTTGGACAAAAATTGTTTCACTTAGGATTGAAGTCAGGTTCTTCTGAACAAATCGTCCTTGATGGAGTTCATTAACCACTTGAGCTCAAATACTTGGTCAACAAAAAATTATATTAATTAGCTAGTCCGATATTGCTTATAAGAAGATAATCACAAGAGAAAAAGCATGGTGAATGGAAAGAAAGCAAATTTGACCAAGGCAATGTATAAGAGCTCTTTAATTATCTTTAACAAAATGCTTCAATCTTGGGGCAAAATGTTAATTGGTCTCTACTCTCTAGTGTTTGTGGGTGGATATAGTCATGATTACCACAATCAAAAAGAGAGTATTTTTTCTATTTCTCAACATTCCTCCTGGTCTGGTCCTGCGCTGTATCTTTTCTTTCACTGCTAAAAACTCCGTTTTCGATCTCTTTTCTCAAACAAAATCATGCACTCTAGAATTTCTGTCTCCACCAAACTGGTCACGCAAATTTGCATGTAAATTAATCATTGTAATGATCAAATGGAATCTATATATTTAAAGTATCAATTGGGTTGGGTCTAACCATGCACAAGTGTTCAAAGATATTTTAACCATATTATTTTTTAACGAATATTGTAGTGGGATTAATAATTAACCAATTTGCTAAACGTATAGCAAGGACTGTACCAAAAATTCCTTCACATAAAGTAAGCTTGCTGAGGGTGAATTTGGTTAACTGTCCCACATTCCCACTACATAGAAGAATGATAGAATAAATTAAAATTCACCTATCTTTATTAAGGGAACATCTATACTTGATCCAAAGTATATACTTTATTGTAAGTTTCTAGTAGTATTTCATATTTTCTTCTTGCTCCATCAAAAAGTGGTTGGTCGTTACTTAGTTGCATCACCAAAATGCATATGATAAATTACATTAGCACATATACTTTTGATCATAATATTGAATCTTCAATTTTTTACTTGGATAATTGGAACACCAAGTTCTCTCTGTCCCTATGGTAGAATTCGTCCTCTATATTTCTATGGGAAACCAACCAAAAATATACCAAAGTGCTTTATTTATTATACAAGTTGAAGATGAGTCATGACAATTATAAACATAAGAAGAAATGAATAATTATAGAAAGAAAAAAAAATGAAAGATTACATGGTCGTTATGATTAAGTGATCCAAAGAGAGTGTGATTATTTATCCACTAGCTAGTTTCCCTATTGACGAATGTTGATGACTTCACATATACATATCTACACTTTTTGTCTTGATGTAAATATTGACATCAATAAGGACCATCTCAAAAACTCATGTAATGTATTTTGCACCCAATTTTTTTTAATTATTCTTCTTTTATCCAAAACCTTCCTATTCTAGGTGCCTTGTGAATGGCATAGTCACCAAGTAGGATTGGGCCAGGTCAGATCATGTCACATTTCAGAATTTTTATTTTATAGTGTTTTTGTTCTGTATCCTACCCCCACACAACACTTTGACTCCAAAAAAGCATCCTTGACACTAAAGTCATGTGGGTACATTCCTTTAACCTACTCTAACATGATCATTAATCTTATTTTGTCATTTAAAAAAATTAACCTTGTTTTGTTTTTTAATAAAAAAAAATGATTTTAAATTATAGTTGATGAAGACATTGGTATGTTCGTAGTTTGAAATCTTAACAATCGTAATATCCATGGAAACATATTCTTTCTCGTGACATTTTAACTTAAAGATGTTAGTTGAAACTCCTCAACTTTCGTTTTTCTTCTAATCTTTGACCGAATGCAGTAGAAATAAATGAGTGATTGAGATTCTACCCTAATTTTTTCTTTTACGGGACACACTACTAGTACTCGAACTTTATGTGTCGCGGAATACACATGAACTACAATGTGGTAAGTGAGGGATTAATAGTTAAAACCGTGGACTTCAAATAAACTGGTGCAATATTATATAGTACATAATGATACATTATTGAAGTTTAGTCTAAAAAACATACTGTTAGTTAACAGAATTGTGGTGACCCCATCTCTAAGAAAGTGACAAAAGTACAAAACAAAGACAATGCTTTAAAGATAGAGTATCATACTTATACCTATTTGTTTTACCTAATGGTAATTGTTATGTGTTTCTGTTTCATAATGAATATCCAAAAGGAGATACTAGCCCACACCGCATTAGCAGTGGAGAATGGAGTAGTACAAAGTTGGAATTACAGCCCCTATTATTATAACTGTGGGGTACTAGTGGCAGATACATGTCCTCTAGTTAGGAAGTATTGTAGGGGTCCATAGCAGTATCTACGAACTGTTTTGAAGTGACTGAAGGAGCTAGATGGATGAAGGATTTTGTCTATGCCCCGTGAATATTTACAAGTGAAAAATCTCAGTAATTTTTGTTAAAATTACTTTGTCAAGTCAACCATTGTTTTAAATTACAGTCGCAGATGCGGTTGCTATTGAAGATACTGCGGCCGTTGCGACACGCATTGTAATTGTTTCGACGTGACATCACAATGTTACTACATTGTTTACCTACCACAATGAATTCGATATAATTGATAATGTGTTTATAAATGGTCGATGGTCCGGTTGCCCGACAGTCTAGCACATGCATCATGTCTCTAGTTGGGGTGTTTTGAACTCTCGTACTTGTAATTGTAAATTGTCTGGTTGTTTAACACATGATAGTATAGACGCATTTGCAACCCTTCGTAAAAGATGTGATGATGTTGTTCCGAATACTTATTTATTAATAAAATTCCTTTACCTATAGTGATTGAGTTATCACCACACAAATTGTAAGAAAAGAAACCAATCAAACAAAATAGAATAGCAAGTTTTCACAACATTAAATGAATTTTATGCTACATTTTTGTGCTTTGCAATGTGCACACCTAGCATGACCAATAAATTTTGAGAGGGACTTGTTGCATCCACTATACAAGAATGTGGTCTCTGCCTTCTCCATTTTTGGGTGAAACACACAGGTCTTTTTTTGGATGACAACAACTATTTTCCAATAGGGTTTTCAATTATTTATTATCATACAAAAGAGTGTGATAAGTGAGAACACACTCTTAACACAAAAGCAAAAAAAAGGGAATGAAAGGAGCGTAGAATAAAGCAAAAGTGAAGGTCTTTCTCATACACGGATCCCCATAGAATGAAGGCCTAGCATTGCTTGCTGGAATACATTCTTTTTGTTTAGTTTAAAGGAACTTGCTTTGTTCCCTTTAGATATACATATACCCTTATATACTAACTAAGGCACACAAAAACCAAAGAGAGTTTATAGATAGATTTCATTACATTGTTGGTTAGATATGGTATGATTAGTATATGATTGACTTGCATTGCTTCTAGACATATTTTCCTTGAAATTCTGTTATCTTGTGAGAGAAAATATGAAGAGAATGGAAAACGATGATGATAATGTTGACATTAACAATGAAAATAACTGGTTAGGTTTTTCACTCTCTCCTCAAATGAATAATATCACTCATCATCATCATCATTCACTACCTTCTTCTTCTGCTACTGCTTCTGAAGTAGTTCCACTTCAAGCAAGTTTTTACCATTCTTCTCCTCTTAGTAGCTATTGTTTCTCTTATGGACTTGAACCTGAAAATGCTGGCTTGTATTCATTACTTCCCATTATGCCTCTCAAATCTGATGGGTCTCTTTATGAAATGGAAGCTCTTAGCAGGTCACAAACACAAGGTTAGTTCAAAGTTTTTTTGTTGTATTATGTGTGTGTTAATGTATGCTAATTGTTAAAATTCTTGAATTTTGATCACTTATTTTTATCTATTTTTGTGTAGCAATGAGTACTACTTCAGCACCAAAACTAGAGAATTTTTTAGGTAATGAAGCTATGGGGACCCCTCATTATGCATGTAGTAGTACTGTGACAGAAACAATGCCTTTGAGCTTAGACAGCATGTTCCAAAATCAAATCCAACAAAACATGAACATGAACAACCAACAACAATTGTCATATTATAACTCAACTTTGAGAAACCATGAGTTGATGTTAGAAGGGTCAAAGCAAAGTCAAACTTCATGTGGAAATTTTCATCAATCAAACATGGGTGAAGATCATGGACTTAGTGGTTTAAAGAACTGGGTTTTAAGGAATTTTCCAGCAAGTCATGGACATGATCAGTCAAAGATGGTTGTTCCTGTTGTAGAGGAAAATGAAGGTGAATGTGGATCCAATATTGGATCAATGGCTTATGGAGATTTGCATTCTTTGAGTTTGTCGATGAGTCCTAGCTCTCAGTCTAGCTGTGTTACAACCTCTCAGAATATGTCATCTGCTGTTGTTGAAAATTCTGTTGCTATGGATACTAAGAAAAGAGGAAGTGAAAAATTTGAGCAGAAGCAAATTGTTCATAGGAAATCTATTGATACTTTTGGTCAAAGAACCTCTCAATATAGAGGTGTAACAAGGTGTGTTTAGTTTTAATTTTTTTACTAGTACTTATGTTTTTTTAAGTTTTTATGTTTTTTATTTCTCTTTTTATTTATTTATTATTTATAATATAAAGTGTGTTTTCATTTGTTTATTAGGCATAGGTGGACAGGGAGATATGAAGCTCATCTATGGGACAACAGTTGCAAGAAAGAAGGCCAAAGCAGAAAAGGAAGACAAGGTAAGATTGATACTATGTGAACATTCGGATTCACACGATGATTAGTTTCTGTCAAAATTACGATGTCACTATGATTCCGTTAAATTCGCTGTGAATCTAAAGATCTTTTCACTTTTTTTATTTTGTTTTTTTCTAGTGTATTTTTTTGTGACACATCTATTCTTGTTTTTGTTTTTTGCTTTCTTTGCTTGGCGGGGAATGCTTATGCTACTCAAATATTTGATGAGACACAGTTTATCTTGGTAAGATTTCCAAAGTCATACTTAGAAGTATCTTTTGTTATTAGATTCTGTTTCAAATTCCCTGAGCCTAGATTAACCAAATCATTTAATAATTTGCTTTAGTTTTTAACATGATGAAAATTAATAATTATGCAAGTCATTCCAAAATATTGATTTTAGGGGGTTATGATATGGAAGAAAAAGCTGCTAGAGCTTATGATCAAGCAGCACTCAAGTATTGGGGACCATCCACTCACATAAACTTCCCTGTTAGTAACAACAATCATTAGTTTGTTTCTATGTTTTTTGTCTCAATTCCATTTATAAGGTCTATTAATTGATTTTTTTTTTATTACATTCTCTTATAACAGTTGGAAAATTATCAAAATCAACTTGAGGAAATGAAGAATATGACAAGACAGGAATATGTTGCTCATTTAAGAAGGTAAAAAATCTTTGCTAGTTTTTTCTATCATCTCATGTTACTTGTTCCTAACATCTTCAACTTTGGCCTTATCAGAAAAAGCAGTGGATTCTCAAGAGGGGCTTCCATGTACAGAGGAGTTACAAGGTCTCTCAGGCTATATCAATTACTTAGTATTAACCATTAAAATTCAATTAATAATTTCTAAAGTATTTATTTTTTTTCATACTCTTGTTCACTTGGTAGCAGACACCATCAACATGGAAGATGGCAAGCTAGAATTGGTAGAGTAGCTGGTAATAAAGATCTATATCTTGGAACATTCAGTGAGTTCTTTCATACTCTTTGTTTAATTATTTTTCCATTGATCATGTGCCAATTTAATATTGTAATGTCCTAGACACATGTAGATATGTTTAATCACTTGCTTTTTCTTGAAATATTAATTCGTGTTAGTGTCATGTCTAATGTTCATGTCTGTGTTAATGCTAGATGTCACTTACACGAATTTGCCACTACTAGTTAAGCTTATAATCCAATGTTAGCATGAAAGATTAAGCTAATTACTTTTCTCATTGAAATGAAAATTTTAGGTACTCAAGAGGAAGCAGCTGAAGCCTATGACATTGCAGCTATAAAATTCAGAGGAGCTAATGCAGTGACCAACTTTGATATAATAAAATATGATGTTGAAAAAATCATGGCTAGTAGTAACCTTCTTAACATTGAACAAGCTAGAAGGAACAAAGAGGTGGTAGATATTAGTACAAATCAGTACATTGATCAGAACAAGCCTTCTTCTGCATATGACAACAATATCACTCAAGAAGCCATTTCAATGCAGAAGAATATGGCTATGTATCAATCCTCCCAACATCAACAACTTCAACAGAATCAACCAAGATTTGAGAATGAAAGAACTCGTCAAACTTTTTCCTCAGTGTCTTTGGATAACATGTTTCATCAAGAAGTTGTTGAGGAAGCAAGTAAGATGAGAACACATGTGTCAAATGCTTCTTCATTGGCTACAAGTTTGAGTAGTTCAAGAGAAGGCAGTCCAGATAGAACAAGCTTGCAAAATCTCTCTGGAATAATGCCTTCTACAGCTTCAAAACTATTGGTTACTTCTGCTCCAAATAGTAATTTGAATTCTTGGGACCCTTCACAACATCTTAGGCCTTCCCTTTCTTTGCCTCAGATGCCTGTTTTTGCTGCATGGACAGATGCTTAGTCCCTTTCTCTTTATCTCTATCACACTCTCAAGTAAAATTTCAATGTTTTTTTTTTTTTACTTTTTGCATGGAGGGACAATATGTAAGAAATGGTGATGGGAGATAGTAAAATTGAGGGTTTACTTAATTATTGAACTTTTTTGATACAAAAAAGTTTAGATAAGTTAAATCTCACATGATCACTTGTGTCAAGGCATGTTTCAAGGCTCGAAATTCTGCTTTAAACTTTTTAGTAACTACATTTTCGCAGTAAAGACAAGAATTCCATAAAGATTTTACAATCCTTTAAGCATGGTATCGTAGATTGAATGATAGCAAAAATGATTTTAAATGTGAAGTTGCGCCGTAAACATTTATATTACAACAAAATGTGAGAAAATGCAACCGGTGCAGTTGAAATTACCAACACCATGTCGTTGCAGAGACCTCAAAATCCTTTATATTGGACTACAATTGCGGACTGTTATTTTAAACCGTACAGAAACAAATGAGAAGGCTATAAAAAGGTGATGATTGAGAGAATGAAATGATTAAGGCAAATATGGTAATGTGGTAGACAGCATTCATCATTATTTTCAACATTTGCAGGTCCCAAATTATACCAAGTTGGGCCTGAAATATCTATTTAAGTTTATCCTTTGACCATATTGGTACTGATTTTTCAAGTCCAGGGTCATCATTGCTTAATACCTTTTCTTGTTAACTTTGTCTAAAGGTAGAAGATATTCTCTTACTATACCTACTTGAAACAAAAAAGCAGTGGGGTGCAAAATTAGATTCCTGCAGAATGAATGACTTTATGTGTGATCTGATTGATGACTTAATTATAATTATCCTATTGCATTTTGTCTTGTTAAAACTTTACAAACCTTTCTTAAATTATTATAAACACTGCTAATGATAATTGACTCTAAAATGCAATCTGGCCTAGGTTCATTGTGGAATAATAAGTTAATAACTACCTTAGTGTGACCAACTTAGCAACACATGAGCTATGATTTGTTCTTCTTTTTCTGCTCTCTTGTGCATATATATGATCTGAATTTGTGTTAAAAATGGAAACTCCATTGTTAGTTAGAGAAAGATAAATTATTCAATGTTTTAAGAATATGATTTGTTCTTCTTTTTTGTGTTAACCCTTTGATTCTCTGGAGAATGAGGCCTTAGTAATCTGGAGTTCGATCGTGAGGTAAGTATAGTCTGATCAAGAATTCTTCCACCCAAAAATAGAACTAGGGTTCTCCCGAACGAGGAAACTTCATTGTTAGTTACACAGATACTTTTATTTATATTAAAAATAAAAAAAATTATTCAACGTTTCAAGAATATGAAAAATCATAAATATTATGCCTAGAAAATTAACTATTACATATGTATACATATATATATATTTAATGCAACAAATTTATATATGATGCTCCCATAAATCAAAATTTCTGAATCCGTCCCTAAACCAAATTAAAGGTTTATTCAAATTTAAATTGACAATAGGAAACAAAATAACATATAAATTTTCCTCAGCAGCAGCATTCTCCAAGATTGATTATCCAAGTCTCAATATGCTGCTAAACACATGCAAAAAGTTATATGAGACTTCAAATCCACACATAAGTTCTCAACAGGAAAAAATGTTAAGTATCCATTTGGTCACGCGTACCAAATGTGAAGACTACAACACTAGCTCATTTCCAGGGCCGTTCCTTGCCATAGGCAAGGAGCTCTACGGAGCCGAGCCTCCAATTTATGGGGGCCTCAATTATTTATAGGGGTATGAGTATAATTGTTGGGATGTAGGATAATATTTTCTTTTGTTATGTAGGTCTAAAT
>Ga0315913_1005870_pt1 | contig 14882 bp, 7 predicted proteins | sample MpolsnodulesMG_FD_207736 | JGI IMG/M metagenome (GOLD analysis project Ga0315913, IMG submission 207736) | Medicago polymorpha root nodule microbial communities from Los Angeles, California, United States - small nodules | ecosystem: Host-associated > Plants > Roots > Nodule | place: USA... | reverse complement strand
AGCACATGTCACTTCCAGGAGAGATGTTTTTTGCTCATATACTTCAGGTGAATTTGGTGATGTGAAGTTGGCTCATGAAGGTGTGTTCAAACAAATATTTGAGAAAGTTCAAACAGGGAGTCCATCCAATATTAAAGTTTATGAAAAAAGGATCATGTAGAAAAGTGGAGTGATGACGGAAAATGGAAATCATATACCAATAGAAAATTTATGAAAGTAACAAGAAAAACAAGCATGAGATTGTTTTCTACCTCAATATATTTAGTTGTCAGCACATACTTTTGAACAATCTTTTCCTTTCTTTGCAGCAGATAGCAGCTAGAATCTAGAGAATTAAGAGTAATATTCAGTGCAATTCATGTTCTGCAGGAAAAGGAAGGTGAAATGGCAATAACAATTATAGATTCAACTCATGCATTTGCCACCTTTTAAACTGTTAATGTATATAACATAATTGTTTAAATTGAAGTAGAAAATTGTTGGAGTTTTGCATGATATAGTTTTTCCGTATTATGTTCATAGTTAAAATATTTTGCCATATTGTTGTCAGCACATGCGTTTGAACAATCTTTTCCTTTCTCAGCAGCAGGCAGCAGGCATTGAATCTAGGATATCAACTTATTAAGTATTCCTTTCATATAATTTTCAAAATGGTAAGGCTCTCCTATCAATGTTTCATAGTGGATATCAAATTCTCTTATTTAATCAATGTGGTATGTTTCTAAAATATTGATGTTTTTGTAACTTAAGTCAGAGTCAGGTATCCTTATCAACTCGGGTTGGTTTCTCTAAAAATTAATACAAAGGCATAAAACAAGATATAATTGTTCTATATTTGAAGTAACTACTTAAAGCATTAAAGAGAATAAGAAAAAGCTACACAATGTTATGATTACATGGAAGGCAAGTACTAAATATAATTTGTATAAGGTGATATTGATTTCGGGTTGTATGAGCGATCACAATATTTTTATAAAAAAGACGATCATATCATTGTTTGTTACCTTATTCTCCAATATGCAGTAGCTAGCATCATCAAGATCATTCTCCAATAAGGTAGTGTTGACTGCAACAACTCTTCTGTAGAAATATACTTTAGAGGCTTAATTTTGGTTCAACAATGAATGATCAAACAAAGTGAGATTGTTAGTTATTTACCTGGTTTTTCAATCTGCAGTTTTCAAGTTCTGCTATTCAAATTAACAGCTGTTCCTGCAATCTGCAGTAGCCAGCATTAAGTGAATAAGGCAGTGGTATTCAATTTCTGCAGCAACATCAGACAAACTTATGGTCCAAAAGAAAAGAAGAAGGGATAGGGTCCGTATAAATTAAATTATTGACAAACTTCACAGCTACCTAGCTAGTCAAGTCTTGTCATTGATTTAAAGCTTCATTGGTCTAACTCATTTAATAAAACAATTGCTAAACCAACCAACCGTCACGATTTGGTTTGATTTTTTTTTCTCTGTGTTTATGTCTCTTCAAATAAAAGAAACGAAGAAGAGTTTACATGGAGATGATTCTAATTCGTGGACAATATTTGCCTGACATTATGGTGTTAATGTCATGTGATATTGACCAACCATAATGTGAAAATGCTTTTCTTCTCTCTTTCATAAAGATTTATTGTTTTTTGATATTTTTTTAAAATAAAAGATAACAAATGACACACTGTGGTGGTTCAGGTGACATTGACACCACAGTATCAAAGTGTTGTCCCTAAATTGTGGTGGGGCAAGAAAATACTTGATTGGTGGCTTTATGTTTCTGCAATATGCATTAAATTAAACTAGTCGACCAACCCGTGCTCTCGCACGGGTCAATAGTGAGCACATAAGAACGCTAATCCCAAAAGAATACATCAGATGAGAAACATAAAAACAGCAATCGGTATCAAAGGTACAAAGTTAAAACATAGCCAAAGATGACATAGTTAAATGACCAATACGGCGTCAAACACACATGCAGTGCTTCTGAAGTAGTGCTTCTGAAGGAGTGCTTCTGAAGTAGTGCTTCTGAAGTGAAGCTTCTGAAGGTGCTCCTGAAGGAGTGCTTCTGAAGTGAAGCTTCTGAAGAGTGCTCCTGAAGTGGAGCTTCTGAAGGAGTGCTTCTGAAGTGAAGCTTCTGAAGCGTGCTCCTGAAGTTGCGCTTCTGATCTCAGCTTGAACATTCTGATCTTCGAGCAACATTCTGATCTAACTTTCTGACCTCAGTGTTAGATCATGAATTCAAATGTCCTTTGATTTCTTGATTCTTGGTATGATTTAAACCTTGTTCCTGTCTTAGTAAAACACTCAAGAGCACAAGTTAAATACCAAGGAATTAATCAAAGTCCATTAATTCTTTAATCGTATTGGTTTATTATCTTTAAAATTAATTAGGGATTTTGCCTCAACAGAAATATCAACTGCGATTCCAAAAAAGCAGCTGTTTATTTTGGGAAAAATAAATCTAGAATGACTTTCGTCAAAAAGCATAAATGGCTGAAGTCGAAATATAAATGATGTGCTCGTATCCGTATAAACATACATTATTATGGAGTATATATCTAATACAAAATCTGGTTGGTTTATTCTTGTGCGATATGAATACGGATCAAAATATAATCAATGCGACGATTGCGTGATGTTCAAGAGTATGGAGAAAGTATCCATGATCTTGGAAAAATAACTCCAATATTGAAATGAATAGACTTCTGATCAATAGCAAAGGAAGTGCAGATTGACAGAATCCTAGCCAACCCAGCTTCTGAAAACACAAAGGAAAATACACCTCAAGTAAAAAATCCAAACAGGTTTTATACAAAAGCAATGTCATAGGGAAAAAATCTCCACTCACCAAGACTCCAGAGGTAACATCATCAGAAGTTAACTGCTTGACCATTGTGTGACAGAACACAGTTGGAAGGAAAAGAACATTGGAACCATATCCCACAAAGGACTTTCGATAATCCTTGGCACCCTGGGTCTCCAGCATCATCCTGAGAGGAGGATCAAGGCGAGGATATTCCAATTCACCTCCATAGAGGTTCCTGACCTCAACCAGAAAAAGATGTCGGTTGGCAAATATGAATGTGACCCAAGCACCAGCCAGTATGCCGTAAAAGGTCTTCAAGAAAGCCCACCCATCAGCAAAATAAACCTTCCCACCCTTCTTCTCAATTGCAACCTCAATCTCATTCTGATTATGATCGCGCAACATGACATATGGCCCAACCTGTAAACCAAATGCTCTTGCAAAGCAAGCAGGCAGCCTTCCCTTACGCTGCATAAATGATTGATAATCATGGATTACTTCAAGTTAGAATCAGAACGAATGACAAAAAACAACGACTCATCGTCCAACCATGCAAATCAATTACATCTTAGTAGTACATTTTGATTAATAGAATCAGGTGAAACACTTAAAACCAACCATATGCACATACAACATACTCAATGATAAATTAATTAGCAGCAAGCAAACCAACTCACAGAGCATATGTTGTACTCCATGTGAAATGTCCGAAGACTAACCAAATCCTTCATAACATGTTTGTCAATCTCCCCACCAGCATTGCCTTGAACTGCCATAACACATAACAAAACAGATACACAAAGCTTAGAGAAGAACAAAAACACGGTTCCAGCTTAAGGAATAAACAAAACAACTATGGAAAACAACGCGCACGCACCACTCAGTGCCTGATCTTTTTGATCCAAACATTCCATGGATTAATAACTCACAATTCATGACATAAACCATGCCATCATAAACACAGATAAGAACTCCAACAAAACAAATTAACACTGGTCCACAACAAAGCACTAAACAGACAAATGCTTTTAAAAACATACCCTTGATCAAGCACGCAACACCAACAGCTTCACGGTCCTTTGCATACATTGTGAAGTTTCCAAAATTCTCCATTGCTTACTTTTGCTCCAAGATATGAAGTGTGGTTGATGTGTTGTGGTTTGGGAAGGCAGGAGTTTCCCTTATATAGAGAAAAGAACATGCCTTCATCATGAATTCATCTCAAATGCAAACCAAACATTCTGCCAAGTGTATGCCTAAATCCTTAGTAGTAAATTAAGGCAACATCAGGCGTCCATTTCAAAATGTCAATGCAATTGTTCAGCCAAGTGTACGGTTTAATACCACATCCATCATTGCAAAAGCTTGGTTAGCGTGTGCCCATTTACCAATACAGATTTCCTTCATACACCAAGCAACATGTTTCCCAAGGCACTTGCACATGGCCTGAAGGGCAGCAAAGTAAATCTCCCCATTTAAACCCTAGGGTTTTCCCTCCACATGAGCTGCTAGTTAAATTGGGAAGGAATTTGCTTAGGGTTTTTGCTAGAGTTTGCCTGCAGGACTGCTCTTCTTTTATATTTTTAAGATGAACATGGTAGTTGTCCTTGCAAATGCAAATAAAAGCTAGCTAGATAGCTACTCATTATTGGTCTCACTTTCACGTTTGGTCCAAACCAAAAAGAAGGGACGGTACTTACTAAAACTCAGAGAGTGGAAAGAAAGGCGCTTTCATGATCTGTGACTGTTCATCAGTAATGATAATGCTTCATTGCTTATGTTCAATAATAATGATAATGTATCATCAGTAATTTTTGTCGAGTAATTATTGATAAAATAATATTTTTTATTGATATATTATATAATATTCAATGTAAAGTATCTTCTTTCACTAATATATAAAAAAACACGATATCACTATAACAATGTTTCTATTATTTATACTATAACTTTTTTTATACAACAATATTAAACTATCTTTATAATTTATGCATGAAAAAAGTGATAAGTTGTCAAAGTTAAATTTTATACAGAAGACAAATTTTTTTGAGGAGCAAATACGCTAATTTTTTTTTTCAATTATAATATAAATAACTCAAATGCACGGGATAAGTTGTTAGAAATGAAATTAACTATGATAAAAGAGACAAGCTATCACTGATAAAACAGTTTTTGTTGAGTGATCATTGATAAAATAATATTTTTCATCAATATATTATATAATTTCAACGTATAGTATCTTCTTTTATTGATATATAAAAAAATATGATATCACTATAACGAAGTTCTTATTATTTACACCATAACTTTTATTATACAACGAAACTAAACCCTATTTAACTAAAATGCATTAAAAAAGTGATAAGTTGTCACTAATAATGTTAAATTTCATACAGTAGACAAGTTTTTTTAGGAGCAACTAACAGTCATGACTCATGATTTAGTTTGAAGAACCAGGTTACTATTGTTACTGGTGGGTCAAGAATTTTTTTATAAAAATGATGCAATTATTATAAATATAGCGAATTTCGTTTGTATTTCTTATAAAAAAAATGAAAGATTTTGATCCTTACAAATTTTCAGCATTTAGTTTTAGTTTCTCTTAAATTAAAATTTGCTTAAATATGTTAAAATTTTTACATTTTTGAATGATTATAGAAAACTCTTTTATAAAAAATAATTTTTTTAAAACATTTAATGAATTATATATGATTTTTTTAAATGCTAAAATTTCAACAACTTTGGTCTCTCCATCATATTTTTTTAACTAAATAAAGACGACGTGATAAGTTTCAAATGTACTTGTATATGATACGAAGATGAGAAAATATCAACATTAATGAAAAAGAAATAATAGGAGCACTCTCTTTCTAACACTTTTTAACCTTCACTCTTCTATTGGGTGAAATCCTTGTAAGTCTCACCATTTTGTTGGAGATCCATTTCCAACATGTGGTACCCACATGAATTTCATCTAAAATTCTAGCGTACTTGTTTTAAGATGTTCTATGCGATGTTTCAACGTTTGATGCACAAACAATAGATCGATGTTCCGTTTAATGTTCCAACATCATGCAGTGAAATAATAAAAAGCAAGGAATAAATGACAATAAAGTAAAAAAGGCACAGTGAGTTTGTTGACCCAGTTCGGTGATAAACACACCTACTCTGGGGGCTACCAAGGCAGGAAGGAAATCCATTAGTGTAGTCCTTATTCTAAAGTTCTCAGCAAACTCCTCGTTTATAACTTAAGACCTAGGAACTCCTAGATCTGAGATCCTATCTCACTATCCTACAGTCAATCACAGCTCCTGTGATCAGTAGCGGAGCCAGAAATTATGAATAGTGGGGACATCATATATAATTCGTAGCAATAAATATATATTACATTTCATTTTTTAAAGCAGAAATATACATCACAATTGTTATTTACGATTTGTCATATATAACTTCCCACTTCTTCTTCATCTGCTTCCATGAATTTCAATTTCTTATCATGCTTTCTAATTTGTAGTTCATTCAATACGGTTGCCTCCTACCACCGTATACACAATTTATTGCAACAACAAATAAAACTTCTCCATGAAAATTGAAAGGGTCCGCAACATCCATAATATTTTTAAGCTCTTGCAATGTCTTCAACTCATGCACCTTTATATAGGAGCTTAAATCAGTTGCATATATACAAAGAAATGATACTCATTTTTTAGGTCGATGATAAGCCATCATTAACATCTGTCATAATTTTTTATTAGATTAAATCTATTACAACATCTATCATCATTTTTTATTAGATTAAAACTATCAATAGTATTAAAAAAAATTGAAAATTTAGTGCAGGCAGGAGCCCACACAACCTTGTGTGTGGCTCCGCCCCTGCTTGTGATTATCAGACTCAAAATACATAAATGGTGAAGTTACTTTCAAACAAACAACTACAACCTTGCTTCAAAGCTTTAGTGTAGCACATAGAGTTTACAACTCAATAAACAGTCCTTTGCATGTATCAAAATGATACAAGAAAGTCTCACAATAAATAGTACTAAACTTGCATCAACACGATACAAGAGTAGACACACAAAGACTCAAAACCCTAAAATTAGACTTTTAGAAATGACGGCTTGAATACCTAATTAGGTCTTGAAGTCTTCCTTATATACTAAAGCAGCATGGGCCATTTAACCTGTATGGGCTTCAGAACAAAGTAGATCGTCCAGCTGATCTACGAAATACGAATCAATAACAAATAAGGAAATTAAGTCCTAAGAAGTAGGACCATCTTTCGGAACTTCTAAGCATATCCAATTATTCCCTAAAATATTATTGCTCCTTTGGGAATAAAAGTACACCTGATTCTGTGCAGATATGCGCGTTGCTTGGTTAGCAAGATATGGGAAAAAGGTTTCCTTAATAAGATAGCGCGCGCGCACAAACAGGCATGAAACAAGGCTCTCTGAATCGTGCCAGGATGTTGGAACATCATATCCAACATCTTACAGAGATGCCTGAAACATGTTGGAACATAATATTCAACATCACAATCATGGATATTTGTTTTTATCAATAATGCAACCAATACAAATACCCAACATCATCCAATAAGATAATGTTGTTAGAATGTTAGAAAGAGTGTTCATGACACTCCTCTTAGTGAAATCCTAAGAAAATTCTCTTCAAAACTTCATTTAAAACATGTTATATCATCATATTTTAAACAAAATATTTAGATAGAGGGACCAAAACTATCAAATTTTAAAATAGGATGACCAATTTTTCAAAATGGTGAAAACAAGAGGGGCCAAAATTGCAATTAAGACATAAAACTAATAGAAATTTTGAACTAAAAATCAAATTTTGAGCGAATTTTATATGGAGGAGCTCTTTATAATGTTTTAAACAAGTTTGTAAAAAACATTCAAAATTTTAGACGTAATTAAACAAATTTTAATTTATCAGGGACTAAAACTACTTGCTAAAAATTTGTATAAGACCAAAACATGTTACTTCTTTTTATGAGGATTAAAAACGAAATTAACTATATTTATAAGGACAAAAAACTTATTTAACCCAAAATTAAATGCCGAGCTTTAGGTGTCTTTGTGGGTTGAAGAATTTTGGAAAGTTTTGGAGCAAAATTCGGAGAGAAAAATCAATATTTTGATATTTAAAAAAATATTAAAGAACAACCTGATATTATAAAACATTTTAGGAAGCATAATATCAAATTTATTGGACTTCGGATGGCTTATACAATTACAACTTGATATCATGTTTATCTTGTAATCTTTTTTAAAATATCAAATACAATATCAAAATATAGATTTAGTCCTCTCCCTGTGAGCTTAGCTCAGTTGGTAAGGACAATACATAATATATACAAAATTCGGGGTTCGAACCCTGAACACCACAAAAAAAAATCATTTAATTATGTATTGTTACCAATTGCTAGATGGAAAGAGAAAACCCATTATTGTGCGTTACTCCATACATCCCATATTATAAGATGTTTTGACAATTTTAAACCAATTAAACATAATTAATTTTGTATGTCAAAGAGAAATTATGAGTTATGCTATAAAGATACCCTTGAATAATGATATTGGAAAGATAATTTAACAAATTTTAAAAGTACTTATAATTAATTAAGAGTATAATAAGAAAATATATTAATGTTTCATTGATATTGTAAAGTGACTTATAATTGTAATTTATGACAATTTTTTTCTTTATCAAAACGACTTATAATTCTTTTTCAAAGCCTCCTTCCCCTTTGAACTCACAAATAAAATCTAAGGCTATGTTTTAATTGATGAAAAATGGTGGAGTGGAGCGGGATAAAACCATATTCAATTGGTTGGTTTTGTAAACATAAATTAATGAAATAGAATGGAGTAGAACAAAACCCCATTCCATCCAATACCATTTTTTTTTCATTCCCCCAATTTTAGGTGTATCCAATTCCATTGAACTCGCTAGTTTTTTGTAATTACTCAATATGATGTGTTGATGAATGATCTTTCTTACAAGTTTTGGTAGGGGTATTCTGACGAGGGATATTATGGTCAGAACTGAGAAAGCTACCTCTTGTTACTCAAAATATGATGTGTTGATGAATAATTCTTTTCAAATCGTTTAATAGCACAATTTTAGTGGCAAGGAATAAATCTATTTTGTTAATGTGTGAGTGGATTACAAGTTGTTGAATGAAGCTGAAATTAACCGAGGTCAACTGAGTTTCCTTAACTATGATGTGTCCGGTTTTGATTTACTGTAGTGAAAGCCTGAATTGATCTGATAGATTGCATTGAGTCTAATTGAGTTGCAAGATTCAACTTGCTTACTTAGAAGTATAACTTGAAGGTGAGAAAAACACAATAAGAGTTTTGAATTGTGTTGCCTTTTTCTGAAAATCTTTGTATAAGTTAAAACTGATCAGATTGTCCTAAAGATAAACAAAGAAAGGGAGAAGAGAATGACACAATTATTTATCCTGGTTCACCCCACAAAATCCGGGATTACGTCCAGTCCCTTCACACTTGAGATATTTTTCCACTATATATCACACAAGATTACAATTTACTTATACACACAAGTATACGATTTCCTGCCTCTCCTTGAGGACTTCTACAATCAGAGTTTACAAATAAATTGATTGGTATTTATGCTTTTAGAACTCAAAGAGTGGTAAAAATAAGTTAAGCACAATTGATTTATAAACATTTCAGAAATTCTAAGATTGAAAGTTTGTAAGAGTTTTCCGAACTGTTTTGTGTTTGAAATTTTACCATAGTTGAAATCGTGTAGTTGTATATCTTTTTCAAATGCTCATAGTCCTGTTTATAAGAGAAATAATAGAGACATTGTTTGAAGAAGTGTCAACGCGTTAATCATTCTTGAGAAGTGATGGACGAAATTGGTAAGTGCACCAAATTGTAACAAGTAATAAAGTAGTAAGTTTATCGTTCTTCACAAGGGTTGTCGTTCAACTTAAAGAGAATTGAATAGAGTTGCAGAGTTTAATTGCCCCAATACGAGATTAGGTTTGAAAAAGACCCCCACTCAGTACATACAATACTTGTATCAATAGTATAATTAACCTATTAGGTAGGAAATTACAAGAATCATACATATCACCAATACTGCATTTGTTTATTTAAAAGTTAAAACTGTATGAAAGTATTTGAGCCTATGATAGTATAAGTCACATTAATTACAACGACATACCATAACAGTAACTCACATATCGTCCAATTAAACTTTACAGCTTTATTTTACAAGAGAAAGAAACTAAATGTAAAGGCATCATTAAAACTCTTTACAATTGATGGCCAAATAATTGATTACCATCAAATGCTAGCAATATGTGATGCTGAAAGAATCTAAATCCTCCCAATTAAAACCTATATGTAGGAGAAATTATGACTAGCCAGAAGTAAATGACTTTCTTTCAAAAAAAAAAAAAAGAAGTAAATGACTTACTAAGTCATGACTATATAGTCCCATTCAATCTAAGCTCCTATACTATATGTGCGAATTCGAACCTAAGCTCCTATACTATATGTGCGAATTCTCAAATATTTATTGTCATTTCGTCTATCTATCAAAAAAATAAAATTAATTTTTGTTACTATATTTAATTTTTTGTTGTTATAACAGAATAAATAAATAATGTTTTAAGGAAAAAACATTATTGTCATTTCCCCTTTTCCAAGAATAGCTCAAACCTATCACATATTGCAACACACAGCTTTATTCTTAACCCTCTCAATAGTTCTTGGATGAAAAATTTCAACAGTCTGTCTGACCTTTAATTAGAGGCTACACTACATACTAGATATTTCTAAGAATGGATACATTAACTTCAGGTAATAATGCTTTGAACATTAATACATTAACCATAACCCCAATTTAAGCAAAAAAATAGCCACTAAGCATAGAAAAGACAAGTTGTTTAAAAAATCACTATGTATTTGGTTACCCCTATAATTTTAGAATCGTTTCTTTCTTCCAACTAGCTTGGATTTCACTATATCTTATAACACAATATCACATGGCTCATCCACCTTACAAGCTATGTGACGCAGTCGGAAGCGTATGATAGCAAGCGCTAAAACTTGATTGAAAAAAAAAAAGTTTGCAAGCGATAAACTTGTGAAAATAGGGTTTCAAAATCCACCAGAAATTGAGAAACTCTCTAAAATATTATTGAATGAATAAAAGTTTCCCTTAGACTACAACTGTAAGCTTAAATAGGGAAATAACAAAATCCTAATGAGCCGAAAATAACAAAATGAAAAAAAAAAAACTCTGTCAGACCATGATAATGTATAAAAGATGATTACTGCTTTTCCACTGCACTTTTCGCTCGCACCCAGCATAACTGACTAAAATAATCATGCGCTAGTTAACTAACGTATGTGTAAAATTAACATGACTTAAAATTTCGTTTTTTTACACACGCGTGACTTAAGTCACGCTAACACCTGCGTGAGTTACAATTTCTTTTAATATGATATGTAACTAAGAAAGAAAAGAAGAGGTAGCAGTAAGCTAAAAACCAATGGGTAATTAACGTTAACGTTAATGTTGCTGCTTCCACAAAGAATTACCCTCAAAACCAGAACCAGAAAGAATCATAATATTTTCAGAGTTGTTGTTGTCTTGTTGCATTGATATCTGATCCTCCATAAAATAATCCCTTTCATCGTAAATGCTGTCAACATTATACCAAGAGTGTGAATAAAGCCATGGGTCTGTAACACCTCATATTAAACGAAATTGTACCGGTGTGAGTTAACTCACGCAGATTTTAATGCCTATGTGAGTTAACTCATGCAGCGTGACTTAAGTCATGTTAATTTTACACATGCGTTCGTTAACTAGTGCAGGAGTATTTTGGTTAGTTATGTTGGACGCGAGCAAAAAGTGCAAGAGGAAGAGTAGTAATCATAAAAGATTGGCAAACCCATACCAGGCCACCCCATTTGTGCAATCTCATTTATTCCTTCATGCACTTCATAATTTAGCTTCTTTTCCTTTTCATTCCTAATCTGACAAGTCAATTGGTCATTGACAGATTCAACTAAATTCAATTCAACATTTGACTTTACAAATAACTCTTTGAGATCAGAATTTTCTACTTTTGCTTCAACTGAAATTAGAGAATGCAATAATTCCTTTGTGTCAGTTACATCATCTTCAGATACTATAACAATATTATCACCAGAATTTGATGCATCTGATTCGCGTATAATTTCAGATTCTAAAATCATAATGGTATTGGGACAAGAAGAAGAAGATGGTTTAGGTCCTTCTTTCGATGGTTCTTTAATGTATTCCTCCATTGTGGCAACAAAACTATCAACAACATTCATGTTAGGTAATTGACCCTTAGTTACATTCATACCAAGCGACTTTGAATTAGCGATACTCAAATTAACTGACTTACCACTAGCAATACCGACACCGAGTGGCTTATCACTAGCAATATTAACATCAGATGGCTTATTTTCATCGACTTTACCATTAAGATACCTTTGAATATTCATTATCGAAACAGACTGTTTAACAATATCTTTAATCATCTTAAGCGAGTTACCTGCCATTCTGGAAGCATGTCTCAAAAAGTCGGTCAAGGAGTAATCTTTCTTTTAACAAAACGGACAACGATATATCGAATCGGAGATTTTAAACTTGTAGTAATCATCCTTCAACTTGTCAAAATACCTACGCTCATAGTACTCCAAATCAGATTCAGGAATATTTTGATTTTCGTTACGTAACAATAGTATGGTTGTTATTATGAATCCTAATAACCAGAATTGATCCTCCTCCCCTGCTCGAATTGTTTATGTTGTTGCCGTTGGCATTGTTGTTGTTGGTGTTGTTACCGTTGTTGTTGTTGATGTCGTCAACCTTAGCTGTCAACGCCGCCATATGATCTAACAGAGCTTTGGTGGCCGTGGTTTTCGTCACCGGTTGATCTCCCATGGCTAATCACGTAAGGAAAAGAATAGGAGAAACCTGATCTGATACCAATTGACGCAGTCGGAAGCGTAGGCTAGCAAGCTCTAAACGTAGATAGAAAAGAAACAAGTTTACAAGCGACAAACTTGTGAAAATAGGGTTCCGTAATCCACCAGAAATTGAGAAAAACTCTAAAATATTATGGCTACAACTATTAAGGTTAAATAGGGAAATAACAAAATCCTAATGGGCCGAAAATAACAAATTGGAACAAAAAAAAACAAATAATAAAATTAGGCTGAAATAATAAATTATTGATGAAATTCCTCCTACATCACTATGCAGCACTAAATTGAAAGTGTTCTAATATCCAACAATATTTGGTGTCAGCCGACAAAAACACTAACACATTTGATTGCATTCAATCACTTCTATTTTCTCTCAAATTAATATCGGTGTTTACCTGTTAGTGTCGGTGCTTCATAGGTCACAAGCCTCAAAAAAACTGTTTCCCATTCTGACACAAAATTCCCAAGACAACTTGAACTCATTTAAGAAATACACAAAAATCAAATGACATTGTATTTGATATCAAAGCAACCATTTGTGGTTACGCTGTGAAGTTTCTTCTTGCGATAAAATGCATAAAAATACCACTAATACGTCCATATATTGTCGTTGTAATATCATTGAGGAGACTTCAAAATCCATTGTATTGCAGCTGCAACTGCACAGCCGACTGTAATTAACAACCATGCTATTAGATCTACAAAACTGAATTCATTTATCATATTGTCACTGTATCCCGGCTTTTCTCTTAGTCACGTTTTGTTTGTAGCATATACTAGTTTGAATAATCTTCTAAATATTAAAATCTATCTGATATTTTCCAATATTTAGGAGAGGTGTATAGCATAACAAAATGTGTTCAACATATTTTCTTATTTGAAATAAGGAATATATCAATACTTCATGACCAACATTTTTAACATACAATGATACAACAATCAATAATAATTTTCAAAATACACAAATTCAGTAAGATTGTTTAATTCATTTGAGATGAGAAACAGAAAAACTACCCAAGCAATAAATAATATTCAAGGATAAAGAAAATCAGGGAACAGCTTGAACAAATACAAAGAAAAAAAATAGTCTAATAGCCAATAGGATCACTTAAAGAAGCCCGAGTTTGTAAAATTTGTGCCTCCTGTTGAGTGATGTTCTGCAAAACAGCTTCAGAGGAAGCCAATTGATGCTTAAGATCCTCCACATGTTGTGTCAAAATGTGTTTTGAGTCCAACAATTTTTGCAATGCTTGTTGAGAGACTTGTAAACCAGGAAACAAAGCGCGCTTTTCAACATCATCCAACCATTTCTTATCGAAGCCACATTTGCGCACGTCTTGTAATAACTCAACAAATTCAGAGTGGCTTGAACCTAACACATCGAACACATTATGCGTTCGGAGGAATTTCAATAGCTCAGCTAGACAGTTGTAGGCATAACCCTTGTATCTGTTACTCAATGAAGGATGCTTAACAAGGAAGTCAGTCAACAAAGACAAGTTCTCAATAGCCAAATGCTTCTTGGAGACTAGACTCTCAAGCTCCCCGGAGACAACAAAAGATAGTCTAATAACCGAGAGGAGCACTTAAAGCAGCCTTAGTTTCTAAAGTTTTTGCTTTCTGTTGAATGATACTCTCCAAAACAGCTTCAGAGGATGTCAATTGATGCTTAAGATCTTCCACATGTTGATTAAAAATGTTTATCTTCAAACAGATATCTTCAACTTCCTTGGTGACATGCTGCTGGGAATCCAATAGTTTTTCCAATGCATTTTGAGAGAATCGTAAATCAGGAAACAAAGCGCGCTTTTCAACACCATCCAACCACTCTTTATCAAACGGAAATCTACGCACATCTTGTAATAACTCAACAAATTCAGAGTTGCTTGAACCTAACACATCCAACACACTATGAGTTTGGAGGAATTTCAATAGCTCTGCTAGGCTGTTGTAGGCATAACCCTTGTATCTGCTACTCAATGAAGTGTCCCTTATAAGAACTGAAGGATGCTTAACAAGGAAGTCAGTCAACAAAGACAAGTTCTCAGTAGT
>Ga0315913_1005869_pt1 | contig 14883 bp, 11 predicted proteins | sample MpolsnodulesMG_FD_207736 | JGI IMG/M metagenome (GOLD analysis project Ga0315913, IMG submission 207736) | Medicago polymorpha root nodule microbial communities from Los Angeles, California, United States - small nodules | ecosystem: Host-associated > Plants > Roots > Nodule | place: USA... | reverse complement strand
TACAGTATTATTATTCTCTGGTGTGTTTGAAAATGTTACAAAGGAGCTCTATTTATAGGAAAATAGAATAGCTTATGGACTAAGCCCAACAATCTAGTAGTATAGTCCATTAACCAATTTGCTATTTGGACATCTACTGTTAATATTTATAACACAAGTTTATTTATTTTCGTAAAGGTTATTTCTAGAATCCTGACCAATATGAAATTCCTTATTAGAATCCTGACCAATCTATTATTTTTTCAGTCAAAAAAATAAAAATAAATAATGAGCAATTGACCAATTTCCTTTTTTTTTTTTTAGGGAAGCAATTGACCAATTTCCTAATTAATACAATTTCTTTTGACCGGCCTAATTATAATATGTATTTTTTGGTACAAAATTACAATATAATATTTTTTTTGAAGGAATTACAATATAATTTTAGTCCTTTAGAAAAAAAAAGACCCAGATATTCCTTAAAAAAAAAAGATCAGATATGTTTATTTTTCAAAAACAGAAAAAATCTTTTCTGACAAAAACAAATTGACAACCTTTTCAACGGATGAGTGACTAGACTCTTAACGACGTCGTATTAAAGTCTCTGAGTCAATAACGGCGTGCGCGTTTTACAGTTAAACCGTGTCCCTTAAATATAGCACGTGTCATTCTATAAATAGTCACAACTATGTTCCAATTTTCTTATTTCCACCGATAAACAAACCTAACCAAATCTCAAATAATATAACTCCAATTTCATTCTTAATTCTTAACTTAATAACAACAATTTTCATTTAATTTTTGTTTCCTTTCCTCAACAAAACGCATAAAACCCAAACCCAGGTACGCGATTTTCTATTCTCCCAATAATTGAATTGATTCGATTCACAATATACGATACGCTTAACCTTTGTTTCAATTGAATTTGAATTTGAATTTGAATTTGTTTGTAATTAGGTATCATGTTAGAGCAGTTACTGATTTTCACAAGAGGAGGATTAATCCTCTGGTCATGCAATGAAATTGGTAACGCTTTGAAAGGATCACCGATCGATACATTGATTCGATCTTGTCTTCTAGAGGAGCGATCTGGTGCGGCATCTTACAATTACGATGCACCTGGAGCTTCTTATTCTCTCAAATGGACTTTTCACAACGATCTAGGTCTTGTTTTCGTTGCTGTTTATCAGCGAATTCTCCATCTGCTTTATGTGGATGATTTGCTTGCTGCTGTTAAGCGTGAATTCTCGCAGGTTTATGATCCCACCAGAACCGTGTATCGCGATTTTGATGAGATTTTTAAGCAGTTGAAGATTGAAGCTGAGGCTCGTGCTGATGATTTGAAGAAATCGAATCCGGTGGTTGTAGGTGGGAATAGGAAACAGCAGGTGACATGGAAGGGAGATGGATCTGATGGGAAGAAGAATGGCAGTGGTGGTGGTGGCGGCAGCGGTGGTTTGAAGAATGATGGTGATGGGAAAAACGGGAAGAAGAATTCTGAGAATGACCGTTCTGTTATTGCGAATAACGGTAACGGTTATAATTTGAGGAGTAACGGTGTTGTTGGTAATGTTAGTGTAAATGGTAAAGAGAACGATAGTGTAAACAATGGAGCTTTTGATGTAAATAGGCTCCAGAAGAAGGTTAGGAATAAAGGTGGGAATGGAAAGAAAACAGACGCTGTTGTAACCAAGGCTGAGCCGAAAAAGGTGGTTAAGAAAAATAGGGTTTGGGATGAAAAACCCGTTGAAACTAAATTAGATTTTACGGATCATGTTGATGTTGATGGGGATGCGGATAAGGATAGGAAGGTTGATTATTTGGCTAAGGAACAAGGGGAGAGTATGATGGATAAAGATGAGATTTTTAGTAGTGACAGTGAGGATGAAGAGGATGATGATGATGATAATGCTGGGCAGAAGAGCAAGCCTGATGCTAAAAAGAAGGGTTGGTTTTCATCTATGTTCCAGAGGTAAACTTGCTGAACTTGATTAATTAGTTTTTTGTTTAATATAAATCGAAAAGCTTGTTTGCTCTCTTCAGATCTATGCTAAGTAGCTCGTAGAATCCGATTGATGTTGTGTTGCTTGAAATAGTGAAAAGTGTTATATTTCCGTGAATTGGATTTTGTTGTCTATTGCATTGTTTCTAATTGATGATTCCTTACAATACTTAAATTGTTTTAATTCTAAGGCTTAATTGCAGTTTTCGCCCCCTAACTTTCACGAAGTTGCGATTCTGGCCCCCTAAGAAAAAAAACTACAAAACCGCCCCTAAGTTTTGCAACTGTAGCAGTTTTGGCCCCCCAAGGCCAATTTTTGGTAAACAAAAATAAAAAATCTCACTTAGGGTGCCATGTCAGCGTAGACCGAGTCAAAATTGGCCTTGGGGGCCAAAACTGCCACATGTGCAAAACTTAGGGGGCGGTTTTGTAGTTTATTTTCTTAGGGGGGCCAAAATCGCAACTTTGGGAAAGTTAGGGGGCTAAAACTGCTATTAAGCCTAATTCTAATGATGATTTACTGCAATTGGTGGTAACAATAGAAATCACACTGTAAACTTCCTTGGATTGAAATCTTATTCATACTTGTCCTTTGCTTTAAGACATATGTGCATTATTAGGATGTCAAGCTTATTTAACTTGTAATGATTTTGGTATTCGTTTGAAAGTCAGGAAAGGTGTTGAGGTCAGGGGCATATATGGATATGACAAAGCATAAATGAATGAATAAATTAAATTATTACTCTTGGTCATAAATGAATTTCCTCTTACATGTTGCTTTGATTGTTGTTTTTCTAAGATTTTGTGATGATGTCCTGTTTCCATTTACCTTGTGACGGTATCGTCTGGGGTGAAATTTATTTTGTTGTTTGCAAATAACCTTGATCTGCTACTTTGATTGAATAATTTTACGACTTCACTTTGAAATTATTACTATTAGTTTATTTCAATTTTCAGCTTTTCATTGAAATGACTACTAATAAAGTTTATTTACATGCTTGTGCTCAGTATTGCCGGGAAGGCCAATTTGGAGAAGTCGGACTTGGAACCAGCTTTGAAAGCTCTGAAGGATAGACTCATGACCAAGAATGTGGTATGTATTTATCCTCAACATCATTAGATGTGGTGGCTTCAACGTCTAAATTTTGTTCTATTGGCTACCTTTTGCTCTTCTTAAGCTAGATAATATTTTTTACCTTCTGTGTCACTTGTAGGCTGAGGAAATAGCTGAGAAGCTATGTGAATCAGTGGCAGCAAGTCTTGAAGGCAAAAAACTGGCTTCATTTACAAGGATATCTTCCACAGTGCAGGTTTTGTTTCTATCCTTTTCCCTATCGACATTTGATGCTGGCTTTTTATTTATATACAATTTCACATTATCCATACTTATGCTGTGTTTTGAAAAATAATGCAGGCGGCAATGGAAGACGCACTGGTTCGTATTTTAACTCCTAGGCGTTCTATTGACATATTGAGGGATGTTCATGCTGCAAAAGAGCAAAGGAAACCATATGTTGTTGTATTTGTTGGAGTTAATGGAGTTGGAAAATCTACTAATCTTGCTAAGGTGAAGGACGTTCATATATTCTTCTCCTCTTTATGTAAAAATTCCTTATGTTGGGCTTGCTTTTTAACCTGAAGGAGATATTCCATTTTCTGTGTGATTATGCAGGTTGCTTACTGGCTTCAGCAACACAACGTTAATGTCATGATGGCTGCGTGTGATACATTTCGATCAGGAGCTGTTGAGCAGTTGCGGACTCATGCACGCAGACTTCAGGTTTACATTGATTTTAGTGCTTAAAGATTAATACATATATTGTTAGTTAATATTAATAATAACCTTATAATCCCCCCTTTCAGATCCCTATATTTGAGAAGGGTTATGAAAAAGATCCTGCTGTTGTGGCAAAAGAAGCAATTCAGGAAGCTTCGCGGAATGGTTCGGATGTTGTGCTAGTCGATACAGCTGGTCGTATGCAGGTAATAATTGCAGTTGTTGCAGCAAAAGTTTATTGATTTTATAGGGGTGTACAATATACCAAATGACTCGTATTATTGGTTCTCTGTTTGGAACCTGGGATTAATACCTGTTTTATATTGACTAACGAAAGGAAATTGAGCTATGCTCTTATAGGAAAGCAACAGACCACCTGAGCCAAGGCTCCTTCAGAGAGGAATCTCCTACTCCGCCTAACTGAATGAAACAGTTACTAACTTCTAGAATGAATGGATGATGGTAGTCCAGCTACCCCAGCTACCCTCCCAATCTTTTATGCGCTTATTCCTAACAGAATCCCCTTAAGAAATGGAACCTCTGATGCCATGTCATTAACCATCAGCTCTCTTAAGTCTTCTAGAGTATACCCTTCAAGGTTTGGGATGTGGGCCAGTATCCACAATCTGATCCTTTTCATGGCCCATTTCATTATTGGGCTCCAGAGCTCTATCATTGTTTCAGTTTCTAGGCCTCTGCAGTGAAGAGATAGTACTGAAAATGAACCTTTTATGTTTATTGGAATAGAGGAAAATTGTCATAGTTGAATGGTTTTGGTTATATTTAGAGACTATTGAGTATTGACGATGTTTGTTTAAATGCATTTATATGTTCATCACTTCATCTTACATGTCACTGATGGTTTTCAGGATAATGAACCATTGATGAGAGCACTGTCAAAGCTGATCTACCTTAACAATCCTGACCTGGTCTTATTTGTTGGAGAAGCACTGGTTGGCAATGATGCAGTTGATCAGCTTTCAAAGTTCAACCAGGTTAGGTTCTATATATTCAATAGTAGCTTTGTCCAACTACAATTGGGTCTTCGTCTCTCTTTTTCCCATATGTCTGTTATTGAACCCATTTATTTTGTTGCAGAAACTGGCTGACCTCTCCACATCTCCTACACCCAGATTGATTGATGGGATCTTGCTCACAAAGTTTGACACTATTGATGATAAGGTATGCAAATACTGGAATTGCAAGTAAATTTATTGCTAAGCATTTGGATATCCTTGATGAATATTTATTGGTCGGCTAGGACGGAAACTGTCCATTTTAAAAAAAACTACAACCATTGCTACCATTAATTGGTTATATAGTCAAATATAATTTAATATAGATGAAAGATAGGATTAAGAACTGCACCAGGTGCAGTTTGTTTCGAACATTAGAGGATCTTGAAACCGTTTGCTAATTATGCTTGGTTTTGTCAGGTGGGAGCTGCACTTTCAATGGTTTACATATCTGGAGCTCCAGTCATGTTTGTGGGATGCGGACAGTCCTATACCGACCTCAAGAAACTCAACGTCAAGTCCATTGTGAAGACGCTCCTTAAATGAAAGGATGAAAATATTTTAGTTTCGGTCGTGAGACTCTTCTCTTCACCTGTGACCTGTCATGAATGTTTTCAGTTTGCAAGTTACTTGATGATCCTTGTTAATCCTATTACTCTGTAGGCCAAACTATGTGGCTATGACTTTGGATGCAGTTTGGTGTGTTTATTTTGGAAAGCTTTCTTCCCTCCTTTATCTATTTTGGAAAACTTAATATATCCCAATATATAAAAATGTTTTTCTGTTTGTTTCATCTATGGTTTTTAAGAGCAGACATATAAAAATCGTTTTAAATTGCTATGAAAAGGGACGAGTACAATCTGAATAAATTATACGTGGTAGAGTGCTTCACACAAAAATCGTAACAATGTTATAATTTGGAATTTAACTTTATTAATTCTGTTATTCTTGAACTTTGATTTCTTTAAATTTTACTGAGAAAATAATACTAAGTAGAGTTTAGAGGAAAAGATCAAGTTATATAGCAAATATTTATTTAGTTGATAATAATTCAGCTCAAGTTGATAAAAAAGGTCATATTTTACGAACATGTAAGTTATAATTCTGCTGCTAACTTACAAGCATGTAAGTTATATTTTATAACTTAGCTCATATAACACGTTTTTCTAAAATAAATTAAGCGTGATTGAAGTATTATATAATTGTTTATCATGTTAACATTTTATAGCGTACGTAATTTCATAATTTCAAAATAAAAAGTAAACTCTCTCATTCCTTTCCCTCCTTAGACCTAAAAGGTGGCTAGTCGGAATCTAGTCAACGGTAAAACTGCTAACATGTGGCTAAAGAAAAATTAAATGTGCTCGTTAAACCTACCAACGGAGATCCTAAACAAGGATTAAAAACCACGCTTTGTATATATGAACTATCAACGTAATCTAATTTTGTTAATTTGATTAAATGTTCATTGATCATGATTTTGTTTGGACATAAAAGTTTCTGGATTCATTAATCCCTTGTTATAATTAATTAATATGTTTTTAGTCCATACAATAATATCGCTATGCAAATGTATCTTGAACTAGTGGGCATTTGATGAAGATTTAGCCAAGATCCTACAATGTGTTCGAACCTACCCCTAACTCGCTTAAACTTTTCTCTTTGTGAGCTTAGCTCAGTTGGTATCAGGGGCGGATCAAGACATTTGGTTCATGTGGGGCTAAAATTTCTTCATCTTATAAAACATAACAACGACTTTGTGAGCATAACAAACAAACGATTCAATGGCCAATTAAGAGTTACTCCTCCATCAAAATTGTGAGCATAACTAACAAAAGCCATGAAAATAGTTGAACGATGATGTATTCAAAAGACCTTATTATCTCTGTTCAACATATAATGATCTTTGTTGCTTCAACTTAAAGCCTATAATGATCTTTTGTGTTTTATTTATTATATAAAAAAAATATGAAAAGTGCATGTGGGGCTATAGCCACACATAGCCCCAACATGCATCCGCCTCTGGTTGGTATGAACAACACATAAAATATGCAAGATATGTGGTTCGAACCCGACCATCACAGAAAGAAACTCGCCTAGACTTGTAGAGGATAAAAACAATTACAGAGCATTGCTATTTGGTACGGGAGCAAAACTACGAAAAACGACGGGAGAAAAACCACGTATAATATATCCTGTAATTGTATAGGGATGGAATTTTATATATTAACTCTACTAATTATAAATATGACCACAAAAAGGCGTAAAAGGTAAGCTACTAGTAGTACTATTTTTTTACAACCATTCTGCTTCGGCGATTACAACAGGGGATTTAATTTAATAAAGAATTCATTCCCGTTAATTAATTTTTTAAAAATTGATTATCTATTTCATCCCAAATGATTATGAAAAGGTGGAATTTGTTTAAAACTCATGAAGGAATCTTAGGTAATGGCTCGCCAGTTCACCAAACCACGTTGTTGCTTCCAATTGCCAAGTAGCTTGCGTAGATTCTCAAGCTACCATTGTGTACTATTATTATTGTTATTACTGTTTTTTAATAATAATAAAAAGAATTAAATATATTTTTGGTCCCTATAAATATACCAACATTTTATTTTAGTCTCTATAAACTTTTCTTTCAGCTTTTGGTCCTTATAAAATTTTCAATCACTACTTTTAATCCTTATTTTTAAGTTAATTTTTGTATTTTTTTAATGAAATTGTGCAGAAAGTTGTAGAATATTGTAAAAAAAAATTCCAAAAAAAATTAGAATTTTTTAACAAACATAAATTAAATATGAATTTTTAACCATTAAAAATATAAAAAATCATATTAAATTCATGTTTTGTTAAAAAAGTTCTAATTTTTTTGGGATGAGATTCTTATAATATTATGAATTTTTTTGAAAAAATTAATTCAAAAATATGAATTCTACATATGAGTTTACTTTAAAGGATGGACCAAAGTGAAGATGAATTTTTTTTATGATCTAAAATTTGAAGGAAAATTTTAGGGGACTAGAACAAAAAGTTGACAAATTTATATAGACAAAAAACATATTTAGCCCTAATAATAATAATAATAATAATAATAATAATAATAATAATAATAATAATAATAATAATAATAATAATAATAAGTTGACATATTTAACCTTAAGGATATTCTTTAAACACTTTAGATAATACATTTTTATGAAAACTTGTGCATTCAGTGCATCAAAAATAAAAGTATAAGATTATTTTAATGAATAATTTTTTTTGAAGAAACTAAATTGACACCGGAGAGAATCGAACCTGACACGTCGAGGAGGAGCAAACTCCAAGATCCCAAGTCAATACCACTAGGCCAACGATCCAAGTGAGTTTTCATGAATAATTTTTTTAATTAAGAATCTTTAAAGAGTGTCTTCGTAACACTCGTTAGCAAGACCCTAATAATAATAAGTACATGTTTTAAATCTCATCCACGTGTCACAATTGTATACTCCCTCTTGTCTTATTTACAAGAAACAAATGACTTTTTAGATACATTAAATAATTTATGTATCTGGTTTAAAATCTAGATCAAATACATAATTTATTTAATGAATCTAAAAAGTTAACGGTTTCTTGTAAAAAGGACCGGATGGAGTAATAATTAGGGTCATACGAACTTGTGCCTACAAGATAAAAAACTTAAAATAGAATTAAGTAATAAATTTGATATTGAAAAGATAACTTTTTTAAACTTTTAAGGTATTGAATGCACAATTTCAAAAAAAAAAAATTCACATTTGATTTCTTAACTTATGCATCAAGGGCACAAGTTAGCATTTCCTTAATAATTAATACTAGTGTAATCGTAATTAATAATAATAATTTTACATTCCCTAAATGTTTTCTTAAAAATATATTGAATTGAAAGTTTTGTGCAATCCTATAAAAAGCTGCTCAATTCTAATCAGTCTTTCACCACTAATAAGACAAACAAAACATAGCCATGAATATGGCTTCTTCTCCAATATTGTTGATGATTATTTTCTCAATGTGGCTGCTAATTTCCTACTCTGAATCCACATATTATCTGATTGGAGACAGTCACAATTCATGGAAGGTTCCTCTTCCATCACGACGTGCACTCGCCCATTGGGCCTCTGCTCACGAATTCACAGTCGGCGATACTATCCGTAAGCCATATAACATTGCTCTTAATTAATTACTTCTTAACAACATATAAAAAATGATGAATAAAAAAGTTTAAATTTATCCATGATTTATCTCTTTTTTTTCCTGTCAAATAGTAGTTAAATTCACATACATTATATGTGGAGAAATGGGAAATCCAGGGTTCGAACTCTAACCCCTACACAAATTATTCTTGTAGCTACAACTGAGCTACACTTACGGGACCATTATTTATCTCTTTTATAATGAGTCAAAATTATAGAATGTCTAATTTATTTTTCGTATATATGAAAATACCATATATTATAATTTGAGTATTATTTTTTTGTCATGGATTGAACTGCAATGTATGAAAATTGTGAGGGTCCAAATTGAACATGTGAAAATTGGTTAGTTATTGGATACGTGTGTAATGTATTTCTGCATGTACACATGCAGTGTTTCAGTATGATAACGAAACAGAATCAGTGCACGAAGTGAATGAGCATGATTATATAATGTGTCATACAAATGGAGAACATGTGGAGCACCACGACGGAAATACTAAGGTTGTGCTTGATAAAATAGGAGTATATCATTTCATAAGTGGAACGAAGCGTCATTGCAAGATGGGATTAAAGCTGGCTGTGGTTGTCCAAAACAAGCATGATCTAGTTCTCCCACCTCTAATTACAATGCCTATGCCACCTTCGCCGTCCCCGTCACCAAATTCGTCCGGTAATAAAGGTGGTGCTGCTGGCCTTGGATTCATCATGTGGTTGGGGGTTTCATTGGTGATGATGATGTTCTTAATATGACAGATTATGTATACGTTTCTACGTGAATTAAGCATTGTGACTACATACATATATACAATGTAATATCGTGTGGTCAAGATCACTTACATTTTCATTTTTCGTTAATTTCATGGGAAAAACGTTTTTTTTTTTTTTTTATAAAAAATTTGGTATATAGCCAATGAGCCAACTAATTCGAGAGATCCAATCACACCGTCCACTTTCGAGGTCCAATTTAAAGCTATAATATAGTTCTGTATGTACTTATCCCTTAGCGTCAGGGAAAATCGAACATGAGACTTTGAGAGGAGAATACTCCAAGGTCTCAAACCAACCACTAGGTCAACCTCAAATGGGTTATGGAAAAAACGTTGTTAATCTCTTGAGTAAGAATGATTTCTCCCTTGAAACGGTAACAGTTGGTCTCTTATAGTTTTTTCGTGCACTATATATCTTTCGTAAAAAATAGCGGTCAGCCTATAGTTTATAGGTTATAGTTTATAGTTGATAACTTGAAAGTTTTTACTTTGACATTTTTCGAAGGATTTAAGGAATCTAGCACCGATATAGACAAAGTTAATTATTTGACATAATCGCTTGAAGAAAAGAGAATCATTATCGAAAGTTATTAACCAAATCCTCGGCTAACTTTCAAGTTCAACAAGAGATACATTAATCATCTCTCATGAATGATATATTTTTTTTATTACACTAACAAATAATAAACTAAAGCAAGAATCCCTAAGAAAAATGGGAAATTTAATAGAAGAGTAATATAACAAAATAAATGAACAATTATATTATTGAAACTTTATTACAAGCTAAAGTAGCAGCCTATTACATATTAGCCTATTTTGGTAAATCAACTAAAATAATAAAGAAAATTACTAAAGGACACACTACAACAAGAAGTTTACAAGGATATAGGTGGTATATTGGTAAGCCATCCATCCTTATTTATGAAAGATGATAAAGAATATTCATTTACTTCCGAGTTATTTAAGCTTTTTTTCATCCAAGAGACACGTTCCTTATTATTGGCTCCTGGTCCTGTGCAATTGATTTCTGCATATGTGAGCTGATTTCTGCAAATTATTGGCAAATTAAGAAAATGGTTGCATAAAAATAAAAAATGATAGCATTTTAATGGTATACCACAAAAAAGTTGTTTTTATATAAAATCAAAGAACAAAACATGCAATTCTAATTCTAAAAATTGTAAATGAGAATTTTAAAAAAATCTGGGTCAAATTTAAATTTTAATAAGTTGGAAAACCAATTAGCAAAATGTGAATGAATTGGGACCATTTTGTAAATGTTTAAAATTTTAAGAAAAACCATTCATTCAACTAAAATATTAGAAAAAATGTCCTTATTTATTCTTTAGGATAATACTTAAAATAGAATATACACAAAAATAACTTTAAATAGAATATTTTATCTCTCAGTGTTTTTATGGAATATTTTATCACTCAATTTACAGCTGATTTATGAGAATAATTTTCACCAAAAATAATATTTATTTTCTCAGATAACAAACCAATTTATCATCTATTTTTTTAGATTTTTTTTTTATATTTTAAAACATGTATTGAGTGAAGTAGTTATTTAGCTTTTTGGTAAAAATGGCTATCCTAACCATTTAGTCCTCTAAACAAATTAGTTTTTTTTTTTTTTTACAAATAATAACTATTTAGTAATTAAGTGCTATCATTTTTTAAGGATGTATATTTTTAAACTTACACTTGAGTATTATGCCAAGCACTCCATCCTTGTGGAGTTACCACAGATGAAAAATATGTTTCCCAAAATATAACTCTTGAATATGGACCCCAAGGTCTTCCTAGAGCCACTTCACCATTTCCAACAACAGACCCTTCTCTAAAAACAAAACCACTTGTATCAGAATCATTTTCCCTACGTTGAGCAGTCACAAAACCTGAAGGAATCGAATTCTTCTGTGTGGCGTTTATCAGACAATTCTACAAAGAGTAAAATCCCAAATAAAAATAAATACTTCATCACTTCATTTTTACATGATATTAAAATAGTTTTTAAATTATAATGTTAGCAAATCGTATATATATGAGTTTAAAAGCAATATGAATAAAGTGAAACACTTTTAATTATTTGAAAACCATGATTGATTGAAAGAGAAAAAGATTCCTCACACTAACATTGCATATAAATTAAATCCATAAAAATAGTAGGTTTTCAAATGCATGTTTCTAATCCATACAAATATATTATTTTTTGCTTACAACATATGTACTTTTTTTAACCCTTGTCAACATATCACCTTTTATTGGTCCTTATTTTTATGTTCTTAACTCTGTAAAATTTGTTCATATTGGATTTGATCTATATAATATGTGTGTAATATTAATTAGTCCTAATGTAGTTCATATTGCAGAAACTAAATCAAATATTTTATCTTTATTTTTTGTGGTGATCGGGGTTTGAACCCCGGACCTTGCATATATTAATGCATTGTCATTACCAACTGAGTTAAGCTCACGAGGACAAATCAAATATTTTATCAAATACGGATCAATTCCAACTGAAACAAAATTTCCAATAACTTAAAAAAAATCAACAAGGATTAAAAAAAGTTGTACCAAAAAAAAGAAAATCATAAGGATGAAAAGCAAAAACAATTATGTTTGCAGGAACACAAAAATATAATTAAACCAAAAAATATTAAAAAGAAGAAAAGTGTGTCTATGTTTTACCTCAAAATAAGATTGGCCAGAACCAAAAATAAAGTCGACATCACCTTGAATATAACAGTCTTTAAAATAGTGTCGTCCCCTTGCTGCAAACAAAGTATCTTGATAACTCATAAAACTACAGTTAAAGATTGCAGATTTGTCTCCGTAGAAAGCAGCTGACAATGCTTGTTTGATATTATTCGACCCTCCTTCCAAATTATATGAGTTCTGCAATCATACAATAATGAATGTATTAACTAAAAACAAATATAGGAGATATATCAAAATTGTTGTTGTATTGATTTTACCTTGAAAGTAATGTCACTCACAATCACATTAGTTGCGAATGAACTGAATGTAGATCCCCAATCTGATGTTCTTTCACGTTGATTAGAAATAATTGTTGTTGTGTTACTACCGGATCCTTCTAAAATGATACATGGACTCGAAATGGGAATATTAATCTTTTCCCTACACAAATTTTACGCGTGAATATTAATCTTTTAATGCGTGAAAAGCGAAGCATATAGTTTAACGTAATAAAGAGAGGAAAATGTAATTTAAACATCTTTTAAAGAATGCAGGAGAGTGTAATTTATTCTAAAGTTTAATATTTTATATAATAAATTAAACGTGTAACAACATTTTAACTTACCAATAGACGCCCGGATTTATGTGAATCTTAAACCATTGATTGTTATTTTGCTTTATAGAATATATGGCAGATTTGATTGTTGTGAAGTTACCCTTTCCCGATTGTTGGTCAACAATGACTGTATTTTGAACATTACTTCCACCACAATCTTGGGCTCTACTAAGACAAAAACAACCACTAATAAACATGATTAGAGGGAAAAACATTTGTGAAAGAAGCATCCCCATGGTATCGATCTTAAGTGAATAATTGTGATACACACATATCTTATTGGTTCATTATTAAATACACTTTGAAAGTTATATGTTTTCTCGTGGAAAATTTTAGATTATGGAAACACATTTACAATGACAGCTCTAATCTAACAAATTTAAATATTTATTATTTGATAAATATTCAATATTCTTAATTAATGGACATGTATGCTATTGTTTCGATTTATGGAGAAAATGTTGCTAAGAAAGATAATTAAATTCATTTATAAATACGACTTTTGTTCTATTGTGACTTTCTAAAAAATCCAGATTGCACAATAAAATAAAATATTCTTAATTAAGATATTCTTAACTATTTAAACATTAATTAAAATGGAAAAAAAATGAATACATATAAGCTAATTGTTGTATGTATTGGTTCAAATAAAGGAAATAAATTTACCTTTTTTTTAAACGGAAATGAATTTAAGTCTATTGCACATCAGATGCTCTTTCTACACAAAAAAAACACACACACATCAGATTCTCTAATTAATCCCGAGATTCTGGAATATTAGAGAGAATATCACCAAAAGATTTATTTCCTTTTTTCTTTGTTGCTTAACTTGGTTATTTAGTTAGATAGATGCCTAGTAATGAAAGAAAGATTTCTACTCTTCCTCCTGCACAAAACACTCGTGCCTTGCAGCCTTTTTAAATATATCACTGCGTGAGTTAAGTCACGCTGCGTGACTTATCTCACGCACCTTATAATCTTTGCGTGACTTGACTCACGCGCAGATGTTATATTTGCTCGACTTAAGTCACGCTGAAAAACCTCAATATTTTCATTAATTATTTCTTCTCCATAGCATCGATGAATTGAACAAGGAAGAGAAGAGCGGTTTTCTTTTGTTTGTTTCTTAACCAGGCACGCACTGCATAAGTTATTTATTAACAAAGCATATTTTCCAAACAAATGATTCACCGTATTAAAACAAAGAAAGATATTCACAAAAGTAATAATGTTAGGCACTGCTTCAATGTAATAATACGGTGTCTCCAACTGACTTGTGGGAATTGGAAAAAGGATATTCACAAAAGAAAGATGGATCCACCACGTCTTCGTGTGGGTTTTAATTATTGAATCCTTAGCTATTTGCGTTTCGATTCAATTCAATTTTTTATAATGGTAACGATGGCGTCAACGGTGGAAATTTTTTTGTTTATGCCCTTGTTTTTTTCCAAAATTTCAAAACTACTATACTTTTAAAAAAAATTGCAGAAATGCTCTACTTTTTCTTACACTCTGGTATCCCTCCACTTGCACTTGCGGGGTATCCTAAAAAGTAACGAAACTTTGTCCTTATTGTACCCCGCAAGTGGGACTTGCGAGGTACTTTTTAATTTTTTTTTCGAAATTTTTATATGTCCCGCAAGTGGGACTTGCGAGGTACCTATTCTTTTTTTTTTTTTTTGAAATTTTTAAATGTCCCGCAAGTGGGACTTGCGAGGTACCTTTTATTTTTTTTTTCAAAATTTTTAAATACCATGGTATTTTCGGAATTTTTTTTTAAAATTTTAAATACCCCTCTACTTGGAG